>Ga0207993_1000414_pt1 | contig 16811 bp, 12 predicted proteins | sample ETN01SmetaG_2_FD_185791 | JGI IMG/M metagenome (GOLD analysis project Ga0207993, IMG submission 185791) | Marine microbial and viral communities from oxygen minimum zone, Eastern Pacific Ocean - ETNP2014F12-01SV265 (SPAdes) (version 2) | ecosystem: Environmental > Aquatic > Marine > Oceanic ...
TCTCCTTTTTCTCCAAAAGTAAGTGTCTGGGCGCGGGTTCGCTGTGCTTGTTTCATTACTTCTTGGTTATCTGCATTAAGGATTGCACAGCCATTTGCAGGCAAGTTTTCGATTATTTCTCCTTTAGCAACGCCCACTGTTTCAATGGATTCAAATATCTCTGTGTGAGCTGCCCCAACAGTGGTTATTACTCCAATATCTGGTCTCGCTATAGAACAAAGTTTGTTTATGTCCCCTACATGACGAGCGCCCATTTCTGTTATTACTGCTGTTGCATCTTCCGGGGTGTTAAGCAGCGTGAGGGGGACGCCTATTTCATTGTTGAATGATCGTGGGCTTGAATGAGTTGTTCCGCGTTGACTAAGCACTGATGTAGTTAGATCTTTTACTGATGTTTTTCCTACTGAGCCTGTTATTCCGATTACGGGAGACTGAATAGATGTTCTTGCTGCTGCGCCAAGGCTTAGTAAAGCAGAAGCGGTGTCTTCTACTTGTATCGATGTTGCGTCTGTTGCCTGTTTCCCGCTTGTTAGGTAGGCAGATGCTCCAGCTTGCACCGCTTGATTGATGTAGTCATGACCATCTCGTTCTGCTACTAGAGGAACAAAGAGGGAGCCGGGCGTTACTGTTCGGGAATCTTGCGTTGCGCCGTCGAGTTCTAGATCTTTTCCGTCTATTTTTCCGTCTACGACTTGCGCTACTTGCGCGGCAGTGAATTTCATATAAAGAGTCTCACAGGCTTAGGAGATGAAGTGGTGCCACCCCTCCACTTTAGACTGCCTCTACCATGCCTATATGGACAAATATTATTTAGTTGTTCTTTTTGGCGGACGTAGTGCTGAACATGATGTGTCGTGTGTTTCTGCTCGACATGTGTTGACTGCAGCAGATCCGGACCGTTACGAAATCATTCCCGTCGGTATAGATAAAGAAGGTAAGTGGTCGCTCTCCTCTTCTTCTTTAGAATCTCTCAAAAGCGGCGACTTCTCTGATGGACTTGATCCTGCTGGAATCGATTGGGATCCTCTTCCTGAATTAATGAAGTTACGTCATTCTGGTACGACCGTTGTGTTTCCTCTTCTTCACGGTCCTTTAGGTGAGGATGGAACAATACAAGGATTGCTAGAAATCGCTGATATTCCGTATGTAGGTAGCGGAGTTTTAGGTTCGGCTTTGGCAATGGACAAATTAGCTGCGAAAGACGTGCTAAATCATCATGGAATTCGTCAGGCTCGGCATCGTGGAATTCATGCTGATGACTTACCTCCGCTTGAAAGTGAGGGTTCAATCGCTTTGTGTTCAAACATTTTTGAAGACTTAGGACCCAGAATTTTTGTTAAGCCCGCAAATCTTGGATCTTCTATAGGTGTCTCCGTGGCTGAAGATATTGAAGAGTTAGAGAAATCTCTTGCTTTTGCTGCCGCATACGATGAGTGGGTTCTCATTGAAGAGGCGATTTCTGGTCGGGAAATTGAACTAGCGGTTCTCGGTGATCGAGTGCCGCAAGTTTCAGGACCAGGAGAGATCCGTCCTGGAGCAGAGTTTTATGATTATGCCGATAAGTATGAAGACGGGAGTGCTGAACTTATTGATGATCCGGAACTTGATCCTGAAACTGTAGTTGCTCTTCAAGAAACTGCTGCGAAAGCTTTCCTTGCTCTGCGTTGTTCAGGTATGGCGAGAGTTGATTTTTTTGTTTCTTCGAGTAACGAAATAGTTCTTAACGAGGTGAACACCATTCCGGGTTTTACACCAATTTCTATGTATCCAAGATTATGGGAGAAATCTGGCCTTTCTTATGCCGGTCTTATTGATCGTCTTGTGGATCTTGGTATCCAGCGTCACCTGAGGAAGAGACGGAATACTGCTAGATAGTTTGTTTCTCTAGAGGTGTTAAAGATGTTCTTAAGAAACTAAGTAGTTCTTGACGTCTTTGAGCTGCTGGGCGCAGTACTCGTTCAACGCCCGCAGTTCGTAATATTTCGATTTCTGTCGCTAAACCTACGACTGTTGAATAAGCGCTTAGCAAAACGAGTTGAGCATCGGTTCTTCTCATCCGTCCTGATTCCATCTCTTCTTCCATCCAAGCAATTGCTCTGCTCATTAGAGGTGACATTTGAGTTTTTAATCTTGGCGCTGCTGGTGATCCGGGGCGACTGACTTCTCGTAGGAGGCCTAACAAAAGGGGTTGTTCTAGTGCAACACGAAACACTGAGCGCACAAGGTCTTCTATTCGGTCTCGATTTGAGTTGGTAGAAGTTAGTACCTCTTCTAGCGATTCTGTGAGTTTCTTTACGCTGTCATCTAAGACTGCGTTCAATAATCCTCGTTTGGAAACAAAGTGATAAAGAATTGTTTGTTTCCGGATGTCAAGTGCTTCGGCAAGATCATCTAATGACGTTCCGTCATATCCAATTGTGCTGAAAGATTCTAAGGCTTTCGCCAGAATGCGTTCTTTTGTTTCACCTCTTGGAGCCATGTTCACAACCTAACCGATTTTTCTACCATTTGGTAAGTCTTGGCTATTTCTGCTAGAAATGTAATGATGATTTCTGATTCTCTCTCTGGACGTCGTATAGCGATCACTGGAAGTACCGGATTTCTAGGTACGGCTATTGTTGAAAAGCTTTTACGCTCAGTTCCTGACTGTGAATTGGTGTTGATCGTGCGACCTGGACGTCGTGGTGCTGGCCATCGTGTAGCCAGAGAAATACTGCGTAATGACGCCTTTGACCGACTCAAAGAAGATCTAGGTTCTGAAGCATTTGAGAAAATGGTTGAAGAAAGAATCACTTCTATTGGAGGTGACGTCAGTGTGGATGGGTTGGGGTTAGATGAACAGGGACTTTCTGCGCTTTCAACTTGTGATGTATTCATTCACTCCGCAGCATCTGTAAGTTTTGATTCCCCTCTTGATCAAGCAGTAGAAATTAACCTTCTCGGCCCTGTTCGTATCGCCAACACACTAAACGACCTGAAAATCGCACCACACCTCGTTGCTGTTTCCACCTGCTATGTCGCCGGAAGCCGCAGAGGATCAGCTCCTGAAGAACCAATAAACGAAAGTCCTTTTTATGTAAACGTAAATTGGCAAAACGAAGTTGAAACAGCACGTCGGATTCGAATGGACACAGAATCTGATAGCCGCACCCCCGAGAAATTAGCGGAATTTAGAAAAAAAGCTGAAGAAGAACTTGGTGCTGTAGGAACACCTGCGTTAGCTGAAAAAACAGAGCAACTCCGAACCCGTTGGGTTGATGATCGCATGGCCGAAGCTGGAGTTTCAAGGGCTTCTTCACTTGGTTTCCCAGATGCCTATGCCTACACAAAAGCTCTTGGTGAAGTAGCGCTCGCTGAGTCTGCAGGAGCCGTACCTATCAGTATCGTTCGTCCAGCAATAATTGAAGCCGCTGTTAATGAACCGAATCCCGGCTGGATCAGAGGTTTTCGAATGGCGGAACCAATTATCATCTCTTACGCCCGTGGGTTATTAGAAGAATTCCCTGGAATACCTGAAGGCGTCATTGACGTAATTCCAGTCGATCTTGTTGTCTCAGCTATTTGTGCTGTCGCTGCTCGAGGACCTATTGAGGGCTCCGACATAATTCAAGTTGCATCGGGAAGTTCAAATCCTCTTCGTTACGGCCGACTCGTTGACCTCGTGCGTGCTTGGTTCACTGAAAATCCAATTTACGACGAATACGGGCAACCAATATCAGTGCCAGAATGGTCATTTCCAGGTAGAGGCCGAGTGAAGAAGCAACTTGACCGCGCTAGCACAATGCTAAACAGAGCCGAAAAGGTTATAGGAGCTCTTCCAGTAAGGGGACGGCAAGCAGAATTAGGTGCCCGTCTAGCTGAGCGAAGCGAACAAATTGAACGGGCAGCAAGTTATGTAGATCTTTATGGCGCTTATGCAGAGTGCGAAGCAGTTTATGAACTTGATCGCTTAATGGAGTTATGGGACTCCTTAGATGCGAAAGATCAAGAAACTTTCTGCTTTGATCCGCGCGTTGTTGACTGGGACTCTCATATTCCAAACGTCTGGATGCCTTCAGTGGTAAAAGCAGGACGAGTTCCAATGAAGCCTCCTTCTAAAACTGGAGATAGCAGACCCGATCGCTTGCGGAAACAAATTCTTTCCCCGGATCGTCATTTAGCCGCGTTTGATTTAGAAAATACATTGATCGCTTCAAATGTTGTCGCGTCATACTCATGGTTAGCTAGTCGACGCCTTTCACCACGCGATCGGTGGCGGTTTGTCGCCAAGACACTACTTGAGGCCCCGACTTTGCTGGCTCTTGACCGAAAAGATCGAAGCGACTTTCTTAGATACTTTTATAGACGCTACGAAGGCGCCCCTATTGAGCAGATCGCTGAAGATAGTTCGGAGAAATTTAGTGAGCTGATTTTGACTAAATCTTTTCCTGCAGCAATTCGTCGAGTCCGTGAACACAAAGCTTTAGGTCATCGAACGGTCTTGATTACTGGTGCTTTAGATTTCATTGTGGAACCTCTGAAACCTCTATTTGACGACATTGTCTGCGCCGAACTTGGTCAAAGTAACGGTATGTACACCGGCGAAATGACTGCCGTTCCCCCTACAGGAGAAGCCCGTTACCAAGCCTTATACGACTATGCCGTAGCCCACGGACTAGACCTTCGGGAATCAATTGCTTATGCCGATTCTGCCAGTGATCTTCCAATGCTTGAAGCTGTTGGATTTCCTGTTGCAGTCAACCCTGAAACTCGACTAGCTGCAATCGCGAGGAAACGTGGTTGGCTTGTCGAAGATTTCCAGAAATCCCCGGGTACCACTCGGCGCCTTCTACCACTCGCTCCCCCGCATAGTTTGAGCAGTTACCCAAAACAAGGAGCTAAATCGTGAAAGCTCTTGAATTCAGACGCAATATTCCACGCTATGCAGCTGCAAAGTTAGCTGGTTCGTTCACCCCGGGTCGCGGGAGCGGTGTTGGTCCAATGCGGCTTGTTGATGCTGATCTTCCAGAACTACCTAATCAAGACTGGGAAATAGTTAAACCGCGGTTATCTGGTATTTGCGGATCAGACCTAGCAACTATTGACGGAAAGTCTGCTAGATATTTTGAGCCCTTGGTTTCTTTTCCTTTCACCCCGGGCCACGAAGTAGTCGGCGACCTTCAAGATGGAACAAGAGTTGTCTTAGAACCAGTTCTCGGTTGTATAAGTAGGAATATCAATCCGCCCTGTACATCTTGCGCGAGCGGACAAATAGGTAATTGTGAACACACAAATTTTGGTGAGATCAGCCCAGGTATCCAAACCGGGTCTTGTCATGACACCGGTGGCGGATGGGCCGTAGCTTTTGCTGCACATAAAAGCCAGCTTCATCCTGTCAAAAAAGATTTAAGTGATGAAGCGGCAGTGATGATTGAACCAACTGCGTGCGGTGTTCATGCCGCTCTAAATACAGGTGTTACTCCAGAGGGAACGGTAACCGTTATTGGGTCGGGAACTCTCGGACTAGTGACCATAAGCGCCCTGCGTTCCCATTTCCCAGAAATCACAATTCTTGCTACAGCAAGATACCCACACCAGAAAAGCCTCGCCGCTGATTTGGGAGCTGATTTCGTTATTGCTCCCGATGAACTCAAACGTGCGGTACGGCGCATGACTAAAAGCAAAGCGATCAGTTTAAGTAGCGAAGATGGGAGTGTTGATCGGCTTACCGGAGGCTCAGATGTCGTGGTTGACTGTGTTGGGTCTTCCGAGAGTATTACCGATGCCCTTTCAGTAACTCGTCCTCGTGGAAAAGTCGTACTTGTTGGTATGCCCTCATCAGTTAATCTTGAGTTAACCCCTCTTTGGCATCGAGAAATACAACTGGTGGGCGCCTATACCTATGGAGTGGAAACTCTGACAGATGGGAGCACTACTCGTACTTTTGATCTAGCCGCTGATTTGGTTGAATCAGCAAAACTTGACCGACTGGTCTCCGCTGTCTACCCACTCAACCGATACCAAGACGCTCTTGAACATGCTGCGGCGGCTGGACCCCGCGGCGCTGTAAAAGTAGCTTTTGACCTTCGCTCTGAAAAGGAACGTGATTTGTTGTGAAAAATGAAAAGCATCTTGCCCCTCGCCCTGGATTTGTACTTGATGTTGATCGCACAAGTCCACCTGTTCTCTTTCACCACGGAGACACATTCAAATTAGAGAAACTCCCTGCAGGTCGTTCTCGAGTGATTTACCCACCTGAACCACTTGCAGGGCTTAAAGATCCAGATGGGGCTATTCGCCACGCTTTAGAAAATCCAATAGGTGACTCAGAACCTCTATCCGCTCTCCTGCGTCCTGATATGAAACTAACGATCGCTTTCGATGATATTTCGCTTCCCTTGCCTCCAATGAGGCGACCTGATATTCGCCAAAGAATCATTGAATCTGTACTTGATTTAGCTGCAGAGGCGGGAGTCGATGATGTTCATTTAATTGCCGCTCTTGCTATCCATCGGCGTATGACAGAAGACGAACTACGTCATGCTGTCGGAGATCGAGTTTACGATGCATTCGCCCCTTCTGGCCGCCTTTACAATCACGATGCTGAAGATCCTGAAGGAATGGTTGTCCTCGGTGAAACTCCTCATGGTGAAGATGTGCAATTCAGCAAACGCGCAGCGGAAAGCGACCTTGTTGTTTACGTAAACATAAACCTTGTTTCTATGGATGGTGGTCACAAAAGCACCGCAACTGGCTTATCTGGTTACACCGGATTGCGCCATCATCACAATGTTCACACCATGAGAAATTCCACTTCTTTCATGGATCAAGAGAACTCCGAATTGCATGCTTCTAACTGGAGAATGGGGAAAGTCATTCGCGATGCCGGAGTGAAGATTTTCCAGATTGAAACGACAGTGAATAACAACACCTTCGGGCGTTCTGGACCTTTAGCGGTACTCCAGAAAAGAGAATGGGAATGGTCTGCTCGAGATAGAACTTCATTTATAGCAATGCAAAAAGGTCTTGATTTAATGCCCTCTTCTGCCCGTCGACAGATATTTAATGCTTGGGAAGCCCCTTATGAAATGACATCTGTTCAAGCAGGAGAAGTAGAAGCCGTTCATAAAGTAACCACAGAAAATGTTTATCAACAACAACTCGTGGACGTAGAGGGTCAAACCGACATCCTCACGATGGGTCTTCCCTACATCTGTCCCTACAACGTGAATTCTGTTATGAATCCAATCTTGGTCATGTGCTTAGGTTTGGGTTACTTCTTTAATATGTATAGAGGGAAACCACTTGTCCGTGAGGGTGGGGTTGTAATCATGAGTCACCCAACTCCTTGGGAATTCCATTCTGTTCATCACCCTAGTTATATAGATTTCTTCGAACAGGTTCTCGCTGATACTACTGATCCAATCGAGATAGAGAGAAAATACGAAAAGCAGTTTGCGGAAGATGAATGGTACATACATCTTTATCGAAACTCTTACGCTTACCATGGTGTCCACCCCTTCTATATGTGGTATTGGGGCAGTCACGCTCTAGAGCACCTCGGAAGAGTGATCATCGTTGGTGGCGAAACTTCAGCTGTCCGCAGACTCGGATTTCAATCAGCTTCAACTCTGTCTGACGCCTTAGAAATGGCTTCTGATGTAGTCGGCCCGCAACCAACAATTACTCATATGAAGAATCCACCTATTTTCCTTGCGGACGTGAAGTAATTGAGCGCTTTAAGCACTTCCCTTAGTAAAGCCAAAGGTCTAATAAATAGATCTGGCTTTCCCTATCGCGCTGCACCCACTCCTTACGGTGTTGAACCTCCACCACCTAAGAAAACTACTGGTAGTGATTTTGATACTGATTGGGCGAGAAAGTATCCAGCACGATTAACAAGAGCGATGCTAATTGAGGGTTTCATGCGGCCAGCGATGAAAGCTATTGCTGATCCTCAGATATCCGGTATTGATCGATTGAGTGGGCTTGACGGCCCGGTAATTTTTGCTGCAAACCATCACAGTCATGCTGATACTCCTCTCTTGCTATCAACTATTCCTGATCCTTGGCGTCATCATGTTGTTGTTGGAGCTGCTGCCGATTATTTTTTTGGTACACGAGTCGGGGGCACTATTTCAGCCTTAACCCTCAATGCTGTTCCTATAGAACGAACCAAAGTTGGTCGACGTTCCGCTGAGATGGTTCGTGATCTCATTAACGAAGGATGGAGTTTAATCATCTTCCCTGAAGGAGGGAGAAGCCCTGATGGTTGGGGGCAACCTTTTAGAGGTGGAGCTGCGTATCTCGCTATCCGTTGCGGAGTTCCGGTAGTTCCTATTCATATTTATGGAACAGGAAAGATTCTAAGGAAGGGGAAAACTCTTCCCCGTCCCTCCTCTACCCAAGTCACTTTTGGTGACCCTTTACTTCCCGCAGAAGGAGAGAACGCAAAAAAGTTTGCAGTGAAACTAGAAGCCGCTGTTGCTGCTTTAGCTGACGAAGCTTCTACTGACTGGTGGCAGGCTCGTCGCCGCTCATATAGTGCTAGCTCTCCAGACTTGACCGGACCTGATGCCGGTGGCTGGCGTCGGATTTGGGCGCTTGGGAAATCCGACCGCAAATCTCAACGTAGACGCTGGCCTGATTTTTAGATCTTTATTTATTCTGATCTTGAGTGATTAGTGCTTGTGCTGTTGCTAATCGAGCAACAGGTATCCGAAATGGGGAGCAGGAAACATAGTCGACTCCCGCTTCCACTAAAAGGTTTATTGATGAAGGATCCCCGCCATGCTCTCCGCAAACCCCGACTTCGATACCAGGCTGAGAAATCCGAGCTGCACGTGTTGCTGCAGCGATCAACGGAGCAATTGTTCCTGAGTCAAGAATTTCAAATGGGTTATCTTCTAAAACTCCCATCTTTATATATTGCTCCATGACTTCTTTTTCAATGTCGTCTCGGCTGAATCCAAAAACCATTTGAGTCAAATCATTTGTTCCAAAAGAAAAGAAGTCTGCTTCTTTCGCTATTTCTGATGAGGACAAAGCAGCTCGTGGCGTTTCGATCATTGTTCCGATCTGCGGCGTTTCCGACAAGTTGCGAACTTTCGCTATCTTTGTTATTTCCTCTTGAATCCAGTCTCGAATGATTTCTAATTCTTTTCGATCTACAACTAATGGAATCATGATAGAGACGTTAGGTTTTCCGCCTTCTGTTGTTACGTCTGAAATAGCTTCAACGATTGCTCTCGCCTGCATTCGGTAGAGATCTTGGCGTAGCAGAGCTAAGCGAACGCCTCTTGTACCGAGCATTGGATTGTGTTCTTCTTTAGATGCAGTATCCCCTAAAAACTCATGGAGAGGAGCGTCAAGAAGGCGCACGGTAACTGGTGAGTCGCCTGCGACGCGAAATAGTTTCACAAAATCTGATCTTTGTGTTGATTCAAGTTCTTTTAAGACATGTTCTGGCGGATTTTCTTGCGCGTTGAGAAACTCTTGTATCAGTGGTAATTGCTCGCCTAGAAACATGTGTTCCGTGCGACAAAGTCCAACTCCTTCAGCTCCGAATGCTAAAGCCGTGAGCAAATCTTCTTCTGTGTCAGCATTAGTGAGAACGCCGATTCGTTCTCCACGAATCTCGTCGGCCCACTCTAAAAGTTTTTCAATTTCCGGTATTTGTTCTGAATCTTCTACTTGGTTAGATCCGAGAAAAATTTCACCGGTTGCTCCATCCAAAGAAATAGGTTCACCTTCTTTTATTTCTATCTCTCCAAAAAGGGCGCTCTTTTCCTTGATTTGAAGCGAAGGCACACCAACCACTGCAGGAATTCCCCATCCACGCGCGATTACTGCTGCGTGAGAAGAAATTCCTCCTCTGGCGGTGACAATGCCTGCGGCCAGTCGCATCCCTATTTCATCTGCTGGCGTCGTCTCTGAAGACACGAGAATTGTTTCTTCTCCGTCTTCATCTAGTGATAAAACCATGTCAGCGGATAAGCAAAGAAGACCAGATGCGGCTCCAGGACTAGCAGGAGTTCCCGAAGCGATAACTTGGTGATCCTCAGATATTGATTCAAAACTAGAGTGGCTGAGCTGTTGCACTAATTTAGGATCAACTGCTGCTACAGCCTCCCATCGTGCTTCTATAGTCCCAATTTCTTCAGTGTCTCTAATTAATTTCTGAAGATCCTCAAGAGTTTTTACTTCGCTCATTGTTCATCAACTTCAAAGATTTACTTATTTATTTGTTCAGATAAGTAGTCCACAAGTCCAACTATTGGAATCCGCTCTTGAGTCATCGTGTCCCGTTCTCTTACAGTAACTGCTTGGTCGTCAAGGGTGTCAAAATCGATTGTCACACAATAAGGCGTACCTATTTCATCTTGCCTTCTATACCGGCGTCCAATTGCTTGAGTCTGGTCGTAATCACACATCCATTGCGGTTGAAGGATCTCTAACACTTCTTGAGAGGGTCCGATAAGTTCAGGTTTTTTTGAAAGAGGCAACACTGCCACTTTATAGGGAGCGATCCGCGGGTCTAAACGAAGAACTGTTCGCGTGTCGTCATTTACTTCCTCTTCGTCATAAGCGGCCATAAGAAACGCCATCGCCGCCCGAGTAGCCCCTGCCGCAGGTTCAATCACATACGGCGTGTATCGCTCATCACTATTTGGGTCATGATATTCAAGTCGACTACCTGAGGCTTCTGCATGTTTCTTGAGGTCAAAATCCGTTCGATTGGCTACACCTTCAAGTTCATCCCACCCCCACGGGAATAAAAATTCAATATCAGCCGTTGCCGCAGAATAATGGCTCAACTCATCAGCATCATGTTCTCGTAATCGAAGTTTGTCTTCAGGGATGCCAAGATCCAAATACCAGTTGTGGCGTTCCTTGCACCAATATTCATACCATTCGGGTGCTTCATTCGGTGGCACAAAGAATTCCATCTCCATTTGTTCAAATTCTCTGGTTCGAAAAACAAAATTTCCTGGAGTGATCTCATTACGAAAAGATTTACCGATTTGAGCTATACCGAAGGGTGGCTTTTTTCTACTCGTATTTAATACGTTCGCAAAATTCATGAACATCCCCTGAGCTGTTTCGGGGCGCAAATAAACTTCGGCGCTGGTATCTACCACCGGCCCAGCCTGCGTTTTAAACATAAGATTGAATTCTCGGGCTTCTGTAAAAGAACCGGCGCTATTGCAAGAAGGGCAAACATTAGGATCCTCAAGTTTGTCTTGTCGATGCCTCGCTCCACATTCTTTGCAATCCACCAAAGGGTCAGAGAAGTTGGTTAGATGCCCAGATGCTTCCCATACTGCTGGTGGGGAAAGAATGGATGCGTCTAAACCAACAACATCGTGGCGGAGTTGCACCATAGTTCGCCACCATTGATCTTTCACATTGCGTAAGAGTTGTACACCTATTGGGCCGTAATCGTAAGTTGATCTAAATCCGCCATATATTTCTGCTGATTGAAAAATAAAGCCGCGGCGTTTTGAGAGGTTGACTACTTTCTCAAAAAGTGTTTCATCGTTTGTAACCATATGTATCAAGGTTACCTTGCCTGTCTGGTCGGAAGGGGCTGTTCGCCGTCATAATGCAATTACGGTTTCAATAGTTAGTGGGTGGGAAGAATGACTGAGTCGAAATCAGTTTTAGTTAAGCGTGGTCTCGCTTGGGCTATTGATAGTTTTTTGGTGCTGTTTCTTATCTCTGTGGTGGTGATTTTTACTGCGGAACGGTATGACGTTCCGGGTAGCTGGAGCGAAAAAGAAGTTTGTAGTCAATTTTCTGATTCATCCGACAATTGTCTTGTTGTTTTAGACGAAGCATTAGTTTTTGATCTTGGTGTTAAATCTCCAATTTTTTGGATTCCTTTTTTTGGTTTATTAGCAAATTTTGTCGTTTTGACGGGTTTGACTGGTTTCAGTATCGGGAAGCTTATTTGTGGTATTCGAGTTATTAACCGAGGTAGTCAGAAGCCTCCTGGTTTGACTGCTGCGGCTGGGCGGACACTGCCTTGGATCTTGGTCACAGCCTTTCCTCAAATCGGTCTAGGTTTACTCTTCGTAGAGATAGGTCTCGTAGTTGGTTCTTCTGACAGGAGACGCTTGGGTGACCGCATCGCTGGCACATTAGTTATTAGCCGATCAACGAGCCAGGACAATTAGAGCGTTGGTAGCGAAAATGCTAGACATGGTGCAGGAATACTACTAAGTTACCAACCAGTAACTTAGTGCTCTTTAGAAATGGCGATCTCTTGAAATCCTCAATAACTACAATCTTCATACTTCTTATCTGCTTGTCTTGTAGCGGTGGTAGCGGGAATGCATCCTCTGAAGAAACAATTGCTGGTATTCAGGGTGGCCAACAAGTGGTTAGTCAAGAAATAATCGACGCTGCAGAAGCCCAAAGAGAAAACAAGAGTGAGACCATCGAAGAAATTGCAGAGGAAGTAGGTGTGCTTTCTGTTGAAGAGGTAGAAGTTGAAGAACTCGTCACTGAAATAGAAGAAGAAGTTGAAGAAGAAATAGACGTTGCCACCGCGGAAGAGGACCCGCTAGAAGGAATCCTGAACGCTTTGTCTGTTTTCACCACATGCATAGAGGACGAAGGATTTGAATTCGTTGGTGTTCCTGGTCAACCCGGCCCAGACGGTCAAGTTCTTAATCCCGAGGATATAGAACCGGGTTACATCGAAGCACTGCAAAAATGTGCGACTGAAAGCAACATTCTTGAATCGTTTCAAACCTATTCGGACGCTCAAGCTAATTTAACTACTGAACAAATCGCTGAAATCAACTTTGGCATACCGGTCTTTCAAGAATGCATGGAACGCCTCGGTTGGGAGGTTCAAGAACCAGTCCCTAACGAGCGTGGCCTACTTGAATTTGGTCAAAATGGAACCGGACTCACCCCACCTGAAGGCACGGAAGATCTTGATCCTGAAGATATCGGCTCATGTCGTAGCGAAGCCCAGGCTTATACAGCAGAAAACTATGTGACCGAGGAAGAGTAACTGTCCCAATGAATAAAAAATTGTTATGGATATTGAGCGCTATCGGAGGAGTTGCTGTTCTTCTTGTAGGTCTGTTCGTCTGGCCAGGTCTTGGCGACGACAACGATTCTTCTTCGACTGTAAGTGATGGACCAACTTATGTTGTTGCTCCGGTTGAACTGAGAACACTCTCCGATGAAATAACTGTACGTGGCGAGATTCGCAGAGATGAGCTTCAACGAATTACTTCAGGAGTTGATGGACAGGTAAGTTCTGTCCTTGTTGATGATGGCGACACAATAAACACCGGGGACGTTCTTTATGCCATTGATGGTCGCGCTGCCGTTGCAGTAGACGGAGAATTCTCGTTCTTTCGCCGACTAGACGTCGGATCCGACGGTCCAGACGTACTCCAACTTGAAACAATTCTTTCTTCCGAAGGTTACGACGTCGGGGTTGTTGATCAGCTCTACACCGAGTCGACTCGGGCAGGGCTTCGAGAGTGGCAAATTGATCGTGGGTATGGTGGCGCTAGTCCTGAGCCGAATGAGAACATCGTCGTTTCACTCAGCTCTAACTCCGCTGGATACACCATAGGAGCGAAAAATACAGTGTCTATTGAACTTCAACCAAGTGTCCCGAATCAGGAATTGACTTCTGGTACTAGCAGATTAGAAACAGAAGAAACCCGATATGTAAAAAGAGAGAGCCGTAATCAATTCTTTAGAGCAGCAAACTTTGTTTTCGAAAACAATGGCCCGGTTGTTCAGTCAGATAGGCCAGAGGTCGAAGTAACAGTAAGCCCATCATCTGTCGTTGAAGGAGGGACCGCCACCTTTACCTTTACTTCCGATATCGCTATGCCTGCTGACACCGTTGTCGAGTACATCGTCACAGGATCTGCTACAGCGGATGACGACTATGAAGACGATCCGTTAGATGGAAGTTTTGTCTTTCCTCAAGGTGCAACAAGTTACACACTTGATATCGCCACATTGACTGATGATGTAATAGAAAATGTTGAAGATTTAACCATTGAAGTCGGAAATGGGTTTGTCATCAACGAAGATGACGCCTACATACCTGGCCCACTCAACGAAGCAACGCTTGAAATCACTAGCCCTGCTGGTGACTTTCAAACTATTGAAGTGAGAGCTACCACTGTTTCTACTCCTGAGGGAGGGAATCTCTCTTTTGAATTCGAAACGGATCTCGTTCGAAATGAGGAAACCACAATCACTTTTTCTGTCTGGGGAACCGCAACAAGCGGATCCGACTATTTTGCCGAAGATCTTGAAGTTGACCTTCCCGCCAATGCAGAAACTGTCACAGTGACCTTTCAGACTCGAGATGATAAATGGGTGGAGCAAGATGAGACTCTTTGGGTAACTATCACCTTAAACCCCGATGAGGATTATGTAATTGGGGCTCAAGAATCGTCTTCAGGGATAATCGAATCAAACGATATGCCGGAATTAACTATTGAGGGCGGCGGAAACGTTGGAGAAGGCGGGAACGCCCAATTTACAATAAAAGCAGACCAGCCAGTAGTTGAAGACACCTCAATCAACTATCAGTTACGGGGAAGCGCTTCGCCCGGTTCAGACTATAAAGAACTCCCTGGCACAGTGATAATGCTTGCCGGAGAGAGCGAAGTTACCGTTCAAATTGAGACTATAGACGATGACGTAATTTTTCTTCCCGGAGACATGGTCGTAGCTTCTTGGCCAGCACGAATCGGAACGGTCTCAGTTGATGACGGAGAATTCATTCTTCTTGGTCAGCAAGTTCTCACCTTGACAGAACCCGATTTCACGATCACTTTGACGTTGAATGCAACAGACCGCGGAAATCTTGAAGTCGGAATGGCAGTAGAAGTTGAACTGCAAGCAAGCGACCAAGATGCCGTTCCAGGAGTCATCATTGAGTTAGATGAAACGGCAACAGTGAGCGGTGACGGGTCCGAACGATATGAAGGGGTAATAGAAACCTCAGAGGCTCTTGATGCAGTTGATGGCGCAAACGTAAACGTTGACGTTACCCGTGAAGAAAAGATTGATGTAATAACTGTCCCGGTTGCTGCAGTTCTTCAAGATGGGCAAGGAAACGACGTTGTTAGAGTCGTATTAAGCGATGGAACAACAACTCAGGTAAGAGTAGAAGTTGGACTTTCCGAAGGAGCTTTCGTGGAGATCACAGAAGGGCTTACCGGCAGTGAACTAGTTCTGGTGGAAACGTAATGGACTCAACTGGGTTAAAAGATCCCAACCCGGTAAATTCCCACCAGACGCAGCTCTTCAGTTTAAATAACGTCTACCGAATTTATGGTGAAGAACCAGTAGCTGTTCATGCTTTGGATGGAGTTTCTTTAGATATCCACTCCGGTGACTTTATGGCAATAATCGGTCCTTCAGGATCAGGAAAATCAACGTTACTTGGACTTCTTGGTTGTCTCGATTTACCTTCCCGCGGATCAATAAAAGTTTCTGGCACGGAAGTTACCGAGTTAGACGATGGAGCACGTTCTAAGTTGCGGGGCGACTCTATCGGATTTGTTTTCCAACAATTTCACCTCATTCCTCATCTAACAGCCTTAGGGAACGTAGCAACCGCACTTCTCTATCGTGATTTGAGTAAAAGTGAAATAAATCAGCGCGCATTACAGGCCCTTGACACCGTTGGTCTGGCCGAACGTCATGATCACCGGCCAGTTCAAATGTCCGGAGGAGAACAACAACGAGTTGCCTTAGCACGAGCGATAGTTACTGATCCGCTTATGATTCTCGCTGACGAACCAACGGGCGCTCTTGACACGAAAAATGCAAAAATGGTGATGGATATCTTCAAGAATCTTCAAGATCAGAACCGTGCAGTTGTTCTCGTAACCCACGATCTTGAAATAGCTGAACAGATGGACCGAGTTGTTTCTATGCGAGATGGAAAAATCATTGCAGATGATTTACGTGCCGAACGCAAACAGTCATTACAAGATACTTTTTGGGAATCCGGTAGCGGTTCCAAACTCGAGTAGCTATGAACTGGTTTCGCGAGATACTCAATGTCGCAATTAGCGGCTTAACGGCAAGAAAAGTCCGCACTTTGCTTATCATGCTTGGCCCAGTGTTAGGTGCAGCAGGAATTGTTGCTGCCGTTGGGTTGAACGAGTCCGCAAAAGGCGATGTACGTCAGACTCTAGAAAGACTTGGCACGAACTTGATTGTTGCTTCTGCAGATGGATCTTTCTCTGCAGGTCAAGCACCTACCCTCCCTGAAGATGCTGTTGAAAGAAGCATGAATGTATCAACGGTTGATCGAGTAGCTGGAATTACCGAAATAGGTAGCCTCACTGTTCTTCCCTCTCAAGGCGGGAAAGACTTTTTTCGAACGATTCCAATTCCAGTTTTAACTAGCGACCAGAACCTTCTTAATGTTCTAGATGCACAGATGCTTCATGGACGTTTTATCAACGGATCTGATGAAAGTAATGTGTTTCGTTCTGCCGTTATGGGACACGATTTAGCAAACGACTACCAGTACCTTCCAGGGGAACTTCGCACTATAGATGTAGACGGGGAAACTTATGGGGTGGTTGGAGTAATCGAAAAAGTAGATCTTGTTCCAAAACTTGACACGGCAATAATCATTCCGAAATCTTCTGCAGAAGAGGACTTTGATGTTGAACAAAAACCAACCACGTTATATGTGAGAGCTACAGAGGGGAATGTTGATTCAACAGCAGAAGCTTTACCTATGGCTATTAACCTCGGCGGAGACGAAGCGGTCACTGTCGCAGTTCCTTCTGACTTACTCGAAGCTCAAGGAGCCG
>Ga0207993_1000415_pt1 | contig 16783 bp, 16 predicted proteins | sample ETN01SmetaG_2_FD_185791 | JGI IMG/M metagenome (GOLD analysis project Ga0207993, IMG submission 185791) | Marine microbial and viral communities from oxygen minimum zone, Eastern Pacific Ocean - ETNP2014F12-01SV265 (SPAdes) (version 2) | ecosystem: Environmental > Aquatic > Marine > Oceanic ...
TTGATTGATTCATATGCATAGAATGATCTTTATTCATTGAATGAGGATTTTTTGTATTAAAGCTTAGAGATGCTTTGATCTCTTTTTCTAGAGATCGAAGAGCTGAACCAGCATATATGTCGGAAGTTTTTAATTCATATTTACTAATATGTATCTCAGTTTTTCCGTCACTCATATCATAAGAACTATAACCAATCGTAATATTAATTTTTTCTTGCAATGTGGAGGGTATTTTTTGATCAAATGTAAAATAGTACCTTTCAGTATCAATTTTGAATTGCCTATAATCAGTTAAGTTACATGAAGAAATTACTAAGCATGCAAATACTAAGAGTAATCTTTTTTGATAAATCATATTATTAATATATTAAATGTTAAATGAATATAAATGTATCTAAATCACAAAATTTATTAACTTATCTTTAACATAAATAACTTTTTTAATTTCATTGTCACCAATATTATTAATAACGTTCTCTACTCCAAGAGCAAGTTTTTTAATTTCATCTTCTTCTAAACTTTTATCAATATTGATTTTGCCTCTAACCTTGCCATTTACTTGAATTATTAATTCAAACTCTTCAGATTCAATTATATTTTCATCAAATTTTGGCCAAGAAGATTCAATACATGATTCACTTGATTGAAAATTATTCCAAAGATGTTCACAGATATGTGGCGCTATTGGCGATAACATCTTTAATGAAAAGATTATCACCTCATTTAAACAAAATATTTGAGAATCTGTCGCATCTTTTTCTTTATAACTCTCAGGTATAGAGTTTAAGAGTTCCATAATTGCTGCAATTGCAGTATTAAAAGAAAATCTAACTTCATAGTCATGTTGAACTTTTTTCAATGTTGAATGAGATTTTCTTCTAAGTTCAAGTTCCTCTTTATTAAAATCAAATTTATTATTTACTTCTATATTTTTTCTTCCATCTACAAGATTCCAAACTTTTTTTAGAAATCTTGCAGCTCCTTCAACTGAAGATTCGCTCCACTCAAGACTTTGTTCTGGGGGTGACGTAAACATCATATACAGTCTTACTGTATCGGCTCCATACTTTTCAATATAAGGCTGTGGGTCAACAGTATTACCTTTAGACTTTGACATTTTAGCCCCATCTTTTAAAACCATTCCTTGTGTTAGCAGTCTTTTAAAAGGCTCGTCTCCATCCACAAGGCCTATATCTCTTAATGCTTTATGAAAGAATCTTGAATAAAGCAAATGAAGGATTGCATGCTCAATACCTCCAATATATAAATCTACTGGTAACCAATATTTAGTATTCTCATCAAAAATCTCATTATCATTATCTGCTGATGTAAATCTTGCGTAATACCAAGATGAGTCCATAAATGTATCAAAAGTATCACTTTCTCTAAAAATATTATTACTAATTTTTATAAAGTCTTCATTTTGACTAAGTGGAATTGGTGCAGAATTTTTAGCTAATTTAGGAAGTTCAACTGGCATTTCTTTATCTCCAATTATTTTTGGTAAGCCATCTTCATAAATTACCGGGATAGGACAGCCCCAATATCTTTGCCTGCTTACACCCCAATCTCTTAATCTGAATTGAATTAATTTTTTACCAAGATCTAATTCCATTAATTCTTCTATGATTTTTTCTGAAGCTTCCTCAGAAGACATACCATCAAATTTATCTGAATTTATCAGAGTCCCCTTATCTACAATAGGCAGTTCATTTGAATCTGTTTGTATAACCTGATTAATATCAAGATTATATTTTGAAGCAAATTCGTGGTCCCTAGCATCATGTCCAGGAACACCCATTACCACTCCTGTTCCATATTCAAGCAAAACAAAATTTCCGATCCATACTGGGAGTTTTTTTCCAGTTAATGGATGTATAACTTTTATGTGAGTATCAATACCCAGTTTTTCAGCTTTTGCAATATCTGCTTCTGCAGCTTTTGCTTCTTTACATTTTTCAAGAAATTCGGAAATATTATTATCCTTTTGTGATAATTCGATTGCTAAAGGATGATTAGGAGAAATAGCTAAAAAAGATACTCCAAAGATAGTATCAGGCCTGGTTGAAAAAGTTGTGAGGTTTTTATCTTCCCCATCAATTTTATATTGAATTTCAGCACCATTAGATTTCCCGATCCAATTCTTTTGCATTAACTTAACATTCTCTGGCCAATCTAGATTATCCAGAGATCCAAGAAGCTCATCAGCGTAGTCAGTAATTTTTATAAACCATTGATCAATTTCTTTAATTTCGATTTGAGCTCCAGAACGCCAACCCTTACCATCTATAACTTGTTCATTTGCTAAAACTGTTTCATCAACTGGATCCCAATTGACCAATGATTTTTTTCTGTATACCAAACCAGCATCAAAGAATTTCTTGAAAATTAATTGCTCCCATTTGTAATAACTTGAGTCACATGTTCTTAGTTCTTTAGACCAGTCATAACTAAATCCTAAAGATTGGAGTTGAGTTTTCATATTTTCAATATTTTGGTTAGTCCAATCTGAGGGACTTACTTTATTTGCTATGGCAGCATTCTCAGCAGGTAATCCAAAAGCATCCCAACCCATAGGTTGAAAAACATTAAAATTTTGCATTCTTTTGTATCTTGAAATTACATCCCCGATTGTGTAATTTCTGACATGCCCCATATGAAGCTTTCCTGATGGGTAAGGGAACATCGATAAACAATAATATTTTTCTCTGTTATCGACTTTTGAAACATATCTTTTTTCACTATGCCATTTTTTTTGAATGGCTTCTTCGATAGATTTATGCTTGTAGACTGAACTCATTATTTACAAATTGAATATTGTGTAAGAGGTTTTTTTACCTCATTTTACTCCATTGGCCTTAGTATCTGTTACTTGATTCTGATTTGTTTTTTCAATATCAATATTACCATTGCCTTTTGAAATTCTTACTGACTCATCACCTTGACTAACTTCAATTTCATTCAAATTAGAATTCTCTAGCATGTCTATAAGTGTTTTTATTTTTCTAATATCCATATATCTACCTATTTATCTTAAGTGCTTCTTTAAATGCAAGAATATAACTTTCAGTACCATGACCACTAAAAACTTCTTTAGCTATATCACTAAAATAAGATTTTTTTCTAAAATCTTCTCTTGAGTTAATATCTGAGATGTGAACTTCAAAAAAAGGTATCTGAACCGCCAAAATAGCATCTCTTAAAGCAACACTTGTATGAGTATATCCAGCTGGATTAAAAATTATTGCATCAGTATTATCTTTAAATGCTTGATGAATTGACTCAATAAGTTCATGCTCAGCATTGCTTTGAAAGAAACTCACTTCACAGCCTGATTCTTTAGCAATTTCTAGAATTTTAACTTCAATATCTTCAAGAGTTTCAGAGCCATATATATCTTCTTCACGCACTCCAAGCATGTTTAGATTTGGTCCGTTAAGTACTAATATTTTCATTTACAAGATTTTAACAGAATTTATTTCAAGTCTTTACTTTGTATTGGATAGCAAAAACCTTTATCAGCGCATCCTTGATAAAAAACTTTAATCCCCTCAGCACCAATTTCATTATTAACGGAAATTTTTAGCGAATCTCTAATTATTTTAGTTTTTCCAAAAAATTCATCTTCATGTTCGATAATATTCGCCTTTTCAATTTTAAACTCAGGACTTTTATCCCCTTGCTTAATTAAGATCGAATTTAAATATAAGTAATAATCTTCTTCTATGTCCCACTTCATATGCAATTTTGACTCTTCAGACATATATGAAAATATAAATACCTCCTCTGCAGGCTTAACCTCATTATCTTCAAAAAGATTCAAAAACAAGGATTGATCTTCGTTTGCCACGACTAAAAATGAAATCATGGAAATTATAAATAATGTCTTTTTCATTGATAACTAGGATAAACTTCACAAAATACAAAGTGAAGCATAAGTTTTAATTATAATTAGTATTACATGATAAGAAATTTCTTTATAAATTTATTTTTTATAATTCCGGTTTGGATAATAAATTTTGTTTACAAACTAAATAAAGATATAAAAAGAGAATATATTTTTGATGCTCAATCAAAATTCTTATTTGCCTTAATGCCAAAGTTTGATTTGCATTTGATAGAAGATGACGAAATACCAAAGGTACGAGATTTAATAAATCAAAGAAGAAAGAATATTAGGATGGCAAGCAAAACCAAAAAGAAGGTAAAGACAATAGATCATTTAATTGGTGAGGATAATAATCTTTTAATAAGAGAATATGTCCCATATAAAACTGATAATGACAATATAATCTTATACTTTCATGGAGGCGGGTATGTATTAAATTCTGTTGATACTCATGATCCGACAGTATCATATTTTTCAGAAAAGCTAAGAACAAAGATATTTTCACTTGAATATAGCCTCTCTCCAGAAAATAAATTTCCAGATGCCATGAATGAAGCTTTAGATTCAATTAATTGGTTAATTAAAAATGGTAATAAGATAAGCAACATTAGTTTATGTGGTGATAGTGCAGGCGCTCATCTTGCTGCTTCTGTAACCCATCACCTTGCTAATGAGGGTTTAGAAAATGTCCATAGTCAGTTTTTAATATACCCAATGTGTGATCCAAATTGCAATTCAGAATCTATAGAGTTATTTCAAGAAGGATATTTATTAACTAAAAACTCTATGGAATGGTTTTGGGATAAATTCAAAAATTCTGATAATGATAAAAACTTAGATACATTTAATCTTATGCTGTTAGATTCAAATAAAAAACTTCCCAAAACTTTAATTGTTACTGCTGGATTTGATCCTTTATCTGATGAAGGAGAAAAATATGCATTTTTACTTCATCAAAATGGTACTTATGTGAAACAATTACACTATCCATCTTTATTTCATGGCTTTGCCAACATGACAAGGTTGAAGTCTGCAAAAAAAGCTGTAAACGATTTTTTAACAGCCTATAAAGAAATATTATGACTAATATAGTAGAAGTAAGAAATTTAAGTATTGATTTTAAAATCAGAGATGGTGTATTTAGAGCCGTTGATAATATTAGCTTTGATATAGAACAAAATAAAACTTTAGCCTTAGTTGGTGAGTCAGGTTCAGGAAAATCAGTTACAGCAATGTCAATAATGCAACTTCTTCCTTCACCTCAATCCTCATATTCAAAAGAATCGTCAATTAAATTTGATTCTAATGAAATTATTAATGCAACAAAAAATGAATTATTGTCATTGAGAGGAAATATTATTTCAATGGTGTTTCAAGAGCCGATGACTTCTCTGAATCCATACCACAGGGTTGGAGATCAAATAACAGAGTCAGTTTTACTTCATACAAAGTCTTCAAAAAAAGAAGCTAAAGCTGAAGCAATAGAACTAATGAAGTTAGTAGAAATTGATGACGTGGAAAGAAGATTTAATTCATATCCTCATGAGCTGTCAGGAGGACAGCGTCAAAGAATAATGATAGCCATGGCATTAGTAAATAAACCAAAATTACTTATTGCAGATGAGCCAACAACCGCATTAGATGTAACTATTCAAGCTCAAATTTTAGACTTAATGTCAAAATTAAAAAAAGAACTTGGAATGTCGATACTTTTTATAACCCATGATCTTGGATTGGTTCAAGAGTTCTCCGATCAGGTTTGTGTTATGCAAAATGGGAACATAGTAGAAAGTGGAGATACTGCTTCTGTTTTTGAAAACCCAAAACATGCATACACACAAAAGTTACTTAACGCTGAGCCAAAACCAAAAGCTAATATAAATCATCAAGATAAAGCTTTGATTGAAATTAAAGACTTAAATGTTTTTTATGATATGCCTAGCATTAATTTTTTAAAGAAGAATAGGTTCCATGCTGTAAAAGACACTTCATTAAACATATATGAAAATACAACAATTGGCCTGGTGGGTGAGTCTGGCTCTGGTAAATCAACTTTAGGTAAAGCAATTGCTAATTTAACAAAATTTGAGGGAAGTATTTTCTTCAATGGACAAGATATATCAACGTCTTCAAAAGAAATAAAAAAACATATTCAAATAGTTTTTCAGGATCCCTATGGATCACTGTCACCAAGAATGACAATCGGCGAAATAGTTGGAGAGGGCTTAGGAGTTCATTTCAAGCTTTCAAAAGATGAATCCCAATCTAGAATTGATAAAGTATTAAATGATGTAGGAATAGATCTTAATGCCAAGAATAAATATCCGCATGAATTTTCAGGAGGACAGCGCCAAAGAATAGCTATTGCAAGATCTTTGATTATGAATCCAGCCTTTATGATTTTAGATGAACCAACTTCGGCTTTAGATAGATCTATTCAAATTCAAGTTATTAACCTATTAAAAGATATTCAAGATGAGTATAAATTGACGTATCTGTTTATAAGTCATGATTTAAAAGTTATTAGGTCCATGTCTGATTATATTTTTGTCATGAAAGACGGAAAAATAGTAGAATCAGGCCCATCAAATGAAGTTTTTGATTATCCAAAAGAAAAATATACTAAAAAATTGCTTTCAGCTGCGTTAAGATACGCATCCGATTGAGAAAATGATAGCAAAATGAGCACACGAAAATATTCTAAAGAACTAGTTGATGGTCCGAATCAGGCTGCGTCACGTTCAATGTTGCGTGGTGTAGGATTTACTACTGAAGATTTTTCTAAGCCTTTTGTGGGTATTGCATCAACAGGAGCAAAAGTGACCCCTTGCAATATGCATATCAACGAACTTTCAGAAATTGTAGAAAATTCAGTTAATTCATCTGGTGGGAAAGGAGTCTTATTTAATACCATTACAGTTTCAGATGGTATCTCTATGGGAACTCAAGGTATGAAATATTCTCTTATTTCCAGGGAAGTAATTGCTGATTCAATTGAAACCGTGGTTGGATGTTTGGCATATGATGGCCTAATTACTGTTGGTGGATGTGATAAAAATATGCCAGGATGTTTAATAGGAATTGCTAGATTAAATAGACCGTCTATTTTTATTTATGGAGGCTCAATAAAACCAAGTGATGAAAATACAGATTACGTTACTGTTTCAGAGAAGGTTGGAGAGTTTTCTAAAGGCTCTATTAATGAAGATGAATTAATTCATTATGAAAAAATTTCTGTTGAGGGGCCCGGCTCATGTGGTGGAATGTATACAGCAAATACAATGGCGTCTGCTATCGAGGCTCTTGGTATGAGTTTACCTGGAAGCAGCAGTCAAGATGCAATTTCTGATTCAAAAAATAATGATTGTGTTAATGCAGGTATTGCAATAATGAATCTATTAGAAAAGGATATAAAACCTTCAGATATTATGACAAGAGAATCATTTGAAAATGCTATCACTGTTGTAATTGCTCTAGGAGGATCAACCAATGCGGTTCTTCATTTATTAGCTATGGCTCACTCTATAGGAGTTGAACTATGTTTAGATGATTTTACAAAAATTGGTAAGAAAACACCTGTTTTAGCAGATCTTAAACCATTTGGTAAGCACTATATGTCAGAACTAAATGCTAATGGAGGCATACAACCCTTAATGAAGAATCTACTTGAAAGAGGATTGCTTCATGGAAAATGCATGACTGTTACTGGAAACACCTTAGAAGAGAATCTTAAAGATATAGAACCTTATACGAATAACGAAATTATTAAATCTTTTGAAGACCCTATTAAACAAGATAGTCACTTAAGAATACTATATGGTAATTTAGCTAAAGATGGAGCTGTTGCAAAAATAACTGGGAAAGAGGGTACTTCTTTTGAGGGAAGGGCAAAAGTTTTTAACTCTGAAGAAGACGGAGTTGAAGCAATCTTATCAAATAAGATCCTTGAGGGTGATGTTGTTGTTATAAGGTATGAGGGACCAAAAGGTGGTCCAGGTATGCGAGAAATGCTAAAACCTACATCAGCAATCATGGGTTTGGGATTGGGAGATAAAATTGCGTTTATAACCGATGGTAGATTTTCAGGAGGAACACATGGGTTTGTTGTTGGCCATGTTTCACCAGAAGCAGCAGATGGCGGACTGATAGCGCTTATTGAAGATGGAGATACTATTTTAATAGATGCTGATAATGATCAATTAGTTTTAAAAGTAGATGAAGATGAAATTGCTAAAAGGGAATCTAACTGGAAGAACCCAATAGAAGGACCAAAAAAGGGTGTTCTTTCTAAATATGCTGAAAGTGTAAAATCTGCTAGTTTAGGAGCAATAACTGATTAAAATGACTACTGATAGAAAATATCCAAATACTCGTTTAAGAAGATTGAGACAAAGTTCCAACATCATTGATCTTGTTTCTGAGACTTCACTAACTTCTAATGATCTTATTCAGCCTATATTTATCAAAGAAAATTTTGACGATAAGGAGCAAATTGATTCAATGCCAAATATTTTTAGATTTGGTATTGAAAGCGCGCTTAAAGAAATAGAAGAAATAATTAATTCAGGTATAAACACTATTGCTGTTTTTCCGGTTATAGAATCTTCAAAAAAAGATAGTCTAGGAAGTGAAGCAATTAATAAGAATAACTTTATATCAAATTCCATTAGGAAAATTAAAGAAGAGTTTCCTGAAATTATTCTTATAGCAGATATTGCTCTAGATCCATATACAGATCATGGCCATGACGGAATTCTTAAAGGCGATGTGGTTGAAAATGATGAAACTATAGAAGTACTAACAAATCAATCATTATTATTAGCTGATGCAGGAGCAGATATCCTTGCTCCTTCAGACATGATGGATGGGAGAATTGGCATAATAAGAAATGCATTAGAAGAAAAGAATTTTAAAAATACGATATTACTTTCATACGCAGCCAAATATAATTCTAAATTTTATGGGCCTTTTAGAGATGCTGTTAAATCATCATCAAATTTAGGTAAATCATCGAAATCATCTTATCAGATGAATATAGGCAACAAAGATGAAGCACTGCATGAGGTCGCCTTAGATATTTCTGAAGGCGCTGATATAGTTATGGTTAAGCCTGCAATGCCATATCTAGATATAATTCATCTAATTAAACAAAGTTTTAAGGTGCCAACTTTTGCATATCAAGTAAGTGGAGAATATAGCATGTTAAAACTTGCAATTAATCAAGGCTGGCTTGACGAAGGGGTTATGCTAGAATCAATAATTAGTATTAAAAGAGCTGGGGCAGATGCAATTCTTTCCTACGCAGCTAAAGATATTTCAAAGGAGATAAATAGCAAATGAGTAACGTTGTTGAAGTTCAAAATAAAGAAGATTTTGTTAATAAAGTTATAAATTCAGATCGTCCAGTACTAGTAGATTTCTGGGCAGAATGGTGTGGCCCATGCAAACAACTCGGCCCTCTTGTTGAGGAAGCTTCTGAAGAATTTAAAGATAAAATAACGGTTTGTAAAATGGATGTGGATGCCAACAGAGAAACAGCAGCTGAATATGGCATTAGATCAATTCCTACCTTAATGATTTTTGAAAACGGTAACCTCGTTGGAACTGAAATAGGCGCCCTAACAAAATTACAACTTGACGAGTTTATAAGATCCAAAGTTTAATTCTGAATATATAACTTTGCATCTTTGTTAAAAAGAGTTATCATTTTCAAATCCAGAGTTATTAATCCTTCCATTTACAACCTTTTCGAATAAAAAATAGTGGAATAGTTATATGAATCTTAGTGAAGTAAAAGATAAACCTATAAGCGATTTAGTAGATATAGCAACCGAGCTTGGCTTGGAGGACTTAGGCCGTCTAAAAAAACAAGAAATAATTTTTCGTATCTTTAAGCATAAAGCCTCAGAAGGGACTGATATATATGGTGGCGGAGTTCTTGAAATTTTAAATGATGGTTTTGGTTTTTTACGATCCCCACAAGGATCATACTGCGCAGGTGAAGATGATATATATGTTTCACCAAGCCAGATTAGAAAGTTTGGACTTAGGAAAGGAGATTCTGTAGAGGGTAAAATACGAACTCCTAAAGACAAAGAAAGATATTTTGCTTTAATTCAGGTTGATACCATCAACGGCGAGGAACCAGCAAAAACTAAAAATAAAATTCTTTTTGAAAATTTAACACCTCTTTTCCCAACTGAAAGATTAATGCTAGAACAAGGAAGTGGTTCCAATGAGGACCTTTCATCAAGAATTATTGATTTGATTGCACCAGTTGGAAAAGGCCAGAGAGGATTAATTGTTTCTCCTCCAAAAGCTGGTAAAACTCTCATGCTTCAAAGTATTGCTCATTCAATTAAAAGCAATAATCCTGAAGTTGAATTAATTGTTTTGCTTATAGATGAAAGACCTGAAGAAGTCACCGATATGTCTAGAACAGTTAAAGGAGAAGTTGTTGCTAGTACATTCGATGAACCACCAACAAGGCATGTTCAAGTTGCTAACATGGTCATTGAGAAAGCTAAAAGACTAGTTGAACACAAGAAGGATGTTGTTATTTTATTAGACTCTATTACTCGTCTAGGAAGAGCTTACAACTCAGTCCAACCCGCATCAGGAAAAATATTAAGTGGTGGTGTGGATTCAAATGCATTAGAGAGACCAAAAAGATTTTTTGGGGCTGCAAGAAATCTTGAAGAAGGTGGAAGCTTAACAATTATTGCGACAGCATTAGTTGAAACAGGCTCAAAAATGGATGAAGTTATTTTCGAAGAGTTTAAAGGTACTGGAAATATGGAAATCCATCTGGAAAGAAAAATTGCAGAAAAAAGAATTTACCCAGCAATTAATGTCAGACGATCTGGGACTAGAAGAGAAGATCTTTTAACTAGCGACGATGAGCTTCAAAGAATGTGGATTCTAAGAAAAATACTTGATGAGATGGAAGACGCTCAAGCAATTCAATTCCTAATTGATAGAATCAAAACTCATAAGACCAATGATGAATTCTTCAACTCAATGAAAAATGGAAATGGTAAAAAAACTAAATAGTTTTTTTAATCTCATTCAATAAATCATCTGAAAAATAATTAATTGTTTTAGCTTCATAACCTAACTTATTAATATATTCTTTTATTCTTTCAGAAATGCACACAAAGGATATTTCACTATCGGAAATATAAATATTCTCAAAAAATAATTCAGCTGCAAAATTACTTGAAAAGATAACAATATCAGCATGATTAAACTTTTCACGAATATCCTCATAACTAAAAAATTTTTTCCTTTTGTAACAAACTATATTTTCAGCATCAGCTCCATATTTGATGACATGATCATGCACTTCATCTAATCCGTCTAAACCTTTCACGATAGCAAATTTTCTATTCATTAATTTTTTGCCAAGCAATTCTTTGAGACTTGATGAACCAGGTATTCCCGGAGTAGTAGAATCTATTCCAATTTTTTCAAGAGCCCTTTTAGTTGATTCACCCATAGCAAAGACATTAGTTTTTTTACATATCTCGAAATGTTTAAAATGTTTAACTGAAGCCACGCTTTGAAATATAATATCTGAAGTTAAACTATCCGAAATCTCATATTCAATTGGCTTTATTTCAAATAGAGGTATGTTTTCTATTGAATTATCAAGGCTAGAATCTTTTAAGTTTGTGCTTGTATCAATTATGTTCATGTAATAATTTAATACCATTGTTTTTATGAATATCTTCTAAAATTTTATTGATGTCATTTCCTGAAAACGAAATAAAATTATCAAGACCATATATTTCACCACTTAGATAATCTCCTGACGCAAATAGTGAAATAGCAGAATTACAATCTGCATTTAGTTTCACTAATAGCTCTCTCTCCATATTTATTTCTTGATTAAGATTAGTCATATCTTTATATATTTGAGATGATTCAATAATACTTTCAGCTGAATTACCTTCCTTCCATTGGACTGCAAGAACTCCTTGTCCAGAACATGTTGCGTGATCTAACCTTTTGTAATTTTGATTTTGTATCAAAAAGTCTAACCTTGAAAGACCAGCTTCAGCCAGAATAATACAGTCGTATTGACCATCATTTAGTTTTTTTAATCTTGTATCTATGTTGCCATTTAAAGGTTCAATATTTGTCGCATTCATATGAAATTTTGCTTGCATCTTTCTTCTTAGGCTTGATGTGCCAAGCTTCATTTCATTTTTAAAATTAGGTTCTGTATCTTTTCTAAATATTAGTAAGTCTTTTACCTTTCTTTCAGAATTTTCAATAAAGTATAGATGTTTAAGACCTTTGGTTTTTTTAGCAGGCATGTCTTTAGCTGAGTGAATAGCAACATCTACCGAATCATTTAAAATAAGCTTTTCAATATCTGAAACAAAATTACCCTTATCAAATAAAGTTTCGCCTTTAGCACTTAATTCATCACCTCTAGTTGAAGTTTCGATAAGATCATATTCTTTTATCAAAAAAGTTTTATTGAATTCTTCAACTTGTTTTAAGGCTAGCTTAGAAGATCTAGATGCTATTTTAATTTTCATATCTCAAGAGGAAGGCTTTAACATCCCCAACATTTTTTTCTTTTAGTATTGTAAATGAACTTGGTATTTCTATGGATGAGAATTTGCTATGCTCCAAGTAAATTTTACACGCTGGGCTAAGTGTTTTATTGCTAGCTAACACTCCAAGCACTTTTTCTTCAATATCTTTATCAAAAGGAGGATCTGCAAAGATTAGATTAAAATTTGATAAATCATTTTTTGATGCCCAACTTATAGCATCTTTAAATAAAACAGTTGATCTTGATTCTAATTCAAGCTTTTTCAAAGTCGATCTGATTGAAAGGTAATTTTTTTTATTTAATTCTATAAAAAAAGAATTTTTTGCTCCTCTTGATATAGCTTCAATTCCAAGAGCACCTGTTCCAGAAAAAAGGTCCAAACATTCAAAGTCTTTGATTTCAAACTGCAACCAATCAAATAATATTTCTCTTAGCTTATTTGATGTTGGTCTTAATGAGCTCCTATGATCAAAGGGAATGCCTTTTCCTTTTAAATAACCGCCGCTTATCCTTATACTATTTTTCATCTAAATTAATTTTCTTTAAGTATAATTCATACTATGAGCATTCAAGATAATTTTAGATTAGCAATGAGGAGATATATTTACTCTGTAAGTATTATGTCCAACAAAGATAATGCCGATAATCCAAATGCTATAACTGTCTCATCTGTAACATCAATTTCTATGGAACCACCTAGTTTGTTAATTTGTATTAATAAATCTTCTAGGATACATAACAGCATTGAATTAGAATCTAAATTTTGTATAAATCTTTTAAACAATAAACAAGTAGATCTATCAAATATATGTTCTGACGAAGATATGTATGATCAAAGATTCAAAGACGAAAACTGGAATCTAGACAATATTCCTTTTCTAAAAAATGCCCAGGCAAACATATTTTGTAAAGTAGATAAATTAACTTCATATCATACCCATACAATTGTTATTGGACTCGTTGAAGATGCAAATTATGCAGATGAAATATCTACACTAACTTATGTTGATGGTGAGTATAAGTAACTAATTTTTTATTATTCCAGAAACAACTTTATCTAAATGATCTTCCAGGTTGCTAGCTATCAAAAAAGCAGAAGACATAGGGCCATCGTCAGGATTCATCAAGGGCTCATTTGCAACCACCTGAACCTTTCTTAATATTCCTACAAGACCATGGACCATGGACCATAAAGTAATACATTTAAAAGCAATAACCTCATCACTATCATTTGCTAATTTAGAAAAATTTGATCTGAAATCTTCATAGACTGAATTTGCTGATTCAAGTAATTCAGGATAATTATTAAAGTTGCCAACAGCTGTACCCAACATAAGGTCATAGGTATTTGCATTTTTGAGACCAAATTCAATATATTTAATTGCCATATCAACGATTTGTTTTTTGGTAACTTTTTTATCAATATCAACATGGATGGCCTTTGATAGTTTATTGAAACCATGTCTTGAAACAGCAGCATATAAATCTTCTTTTGTTTTGAAGTGTCTATAGGGCGCCGTTTGAGATACATTACTTTCCTTGGCCAAGGATCTAATGCTTAATTTTGTGTAGCCATCTCTTTCACACATAGCGCTGGCACAACTTATAAGTTCTTCTTTTAGGTTGCCGTGATGATAATTTTTCATAGGCCTAATTTAATGTTGACACTGCTAACATAATCAATTAATGTTTACACTGCATACATTAGGTTTTTTAAATAACAATGTCAAATTTTAGATTTAACAAAATTTTTTTATCTATTGGATTAATTTTTAGTTCTTATACTTTTTCTATTGAAGTTCTTGAAGTAAAAATTTTGGACTCTTATTCAATCACCAAGAAATTTCCAGGAAAACTATTACCAATAGAGCAATCTAAATTAGCATTCGAGATACCAGGAAAAATAAATAATATATATGTTGATGTTGGTGACTCAGTAAAAAAAGGTGATGTATTGGCAAAACTTGATGATAGAGAAGCTTCAGCTCAACTCAATCAAGCAAAAGCAGCTTACGAATTATCAAAACAAATTCTTGAGAGATTTGAAAATTTAAGACAACAAGGACATATATCTGTCCAGGATTTAGATAAAGCAAAATCAGATTACATTATTGCAAAATCTCAATTTGAATTTTTTGAAGTCAAATTGCAGCAAACAAACCTTGTAGCTCCGTTCAATGGAATCATACAAAGTAGATTTTTAGATACAGGTACAGTTACTAACTCAGGACTCCCTATACTTGAGATAATTGACTCGAATTACGTAGAGGCACATATCTCTGTGCCTGTTATCTACTTGAAGGATATGGAAATTGGAAAAGAATATAACTTTGAATTCGATGGAGAAACAATAAAAGCAGTTTTTTCAAAACTTGCACCAATGTCACCAGGCGGATCTGACAGTAGACTTGCGATTTTTAAGTTTAATGAGTTTTTTAATCCAGGGTCTATAGCAAACCTTGAGATTAAAATTACTGAAAATTTAAGAGGCACCTGGGTGCCACTTAAATCTTTGTCTCAGTCAGATCAGGGTCTATGGTCTGTTTACACCATTGAAAACAATATTGTCGTTAAGGATTTGATCGAAATTATCTATTTTGAAGATGATTATGCATATGTAAGAGGAACCTTAAAAAATAATGACTTAATTGTTTTAGGTGGAGCTTCAAAAATTATTGAAGGTAAAAGAATTAATTAATACAAATGAAATTTATTAGTATATTTCTTGATAGACCTAGAATTCTTTTTTTAACGTTAGCTTTTATTCTGTTATCAGGAATATCTTCAATATTTACTCTTCCAATTCAAGAAAATCCTGAGTTAGCTCAAAGATGGGCATCAGTTACGATTAACTATCCAGGAGCCACACCAGAAAGAATAGAAACACAAGTTATAAATGACCTTGAAGCTAAGTTACGTGAAATTGTAGAAATTGATGTACTTGAATCAACAATTACTCAGGGATTTTCAAATACACTAGTCGAGTTAGAACAAAGTGTCCCCCCAAGACTTATAGAAGAAACATGGTCAAGGATTCAAGGAAAAATTGATCAAGTAACTATTCCGGAAGAGTCAAATATTTTACTTAGGAGGTCTTCTGGACCACCTATAACTGTTGAATACGTAATAGATTGGAAGGGTGAGGGTAAACAACCCATCATAATGATGTCACGATTGGCTCAACAACTTGAAAAGAAGTTAAGCTCAATACCTGCAACTGAAAAAACAGCTATATATGGTGAGGCAGAAGAAGAGATAGTTGTAGAGGTTGATTCAGCAAAGATGTCTTCTTTAGGACTTTCGTATCAAGATATAAGTTTTGCAATTAGCTCATATGATAATAAAAAACCTGCTGGTATTGTTTCAGATCAATATTCTGAATTTCTTATAAGGCTTACAGATAATATTATCAGCCCAAAACAAATTGGCGAGATTCCAATTAGAGTAATTAATCAATCAGAAATAATTAGACTTGAAGATATAGCAAAGATATCTAAACAACCTGCTAGTCCAGTAGAGGATATATTTTTATTTAATGGTAAAAGAGTAATATCAGTATCTGCAACTGGCTCTATGTCCCAAAGAGTTTTTAATTATGTAGATAATGCTGAAAAAACTGTTGCCGACATACGACAAAGCTTACCTGAGGAATTTTCAATAGAAAGAATTTACGATGAATCAAAATATGTTTCGGATAAATTTAATGAATTAATAAAAAGTTTCTCCATTGCATCTTTTTTTGTTTTAAGTCTTAGTTTCTTTTTCTTAGGTATTAGGCCCGGCATTATTGTTACAGCTATCTTACCTTTTTCAGTTTCACTGGTATTTTTAGGATGCAGACTTATTGATCTGCCTCTGCATCAAACCTCAATCACAGGAATAATAATTGCCTTAGGATTGTTGATTGATAATGGAATTATTGTTGTGGAAGATTATAAATACAGAAGATCAACCGGCTTATCAATAAAAGAATCTATTAATGAAACCTTAGTGAATATTACAAGTCCCTTAGCAGCTGCAACAGCTACAACTGTTTTTGCTTTTATGCCAATAGTTACAGGAGAGGGATCAAGTGTTGAGTTTGTTGGAGGGTTAGCTTTGACAGTAATAATGTCTATTGCATCTTCATTAATACTAGCTTTGATTATGGTTCCAGTTTTAATGAGTTATATGGAACGCATTCCTTTCTTTGCCAATATCAATATTCATGAAGAAGGATACAAAAATGAAAAAATTCTAAAAAGATATAGAGATTTTTTGATATGGAGCTTTGATGTTCCAAGAAGAGCCATAATAATATCGCTTGCATTACCTGTACTTGGATT
>Ga0207993_1000416_pt1 | contig 16782 bp, 26 predicted proteins | sample ETN01SmetaG_2_FD_185791 | JGI IMG/M metagenome (GOLD analysis project Ga0207993, IMG submission 185791) | Marine microbial and viral communities from oxygen minimum zone, Eastern Pacific Ocean - ETNP2014F12-01SV265 (SPAdes) (version 2) | ecosystem: Environmental > Aquatic > Marine > Oceanic ...
CTTTGACAACAAGAAAGAAGATGAGATGTTTACACAAGACGGATGTCTTGTTACAATGTTGGCACACCCTAATACACAAATTGAATTTCATGAGTTTCCACCTAGTCCAGGAAAGACTATTATTATGAACGGAAATGTTAATCATGCAACTTATCCTTACAAGCACAAAAGACGTTGTCTTGTAATTAATTTTAAAGCAAAATGGAGCGAGGCTAATGAGTCTAATCAAAAAGAAGTTTGACTATAAAGAGTTAAAGAGAGAATCCGTAGACGGAAAAAGGCTTTATGCTTGTCCCGATGGAAATAAGGTTGCAAGTGTAACAACTATATTAAGCAAAACTAAAGATATGACAGCTATTAATAACTGGCGTAAAAGAGTAGGTGAAGCAAAAGCACAAGAGATTGTTACAGAAGCCGCAAGTGTTGGTACTCGTATGCACAAATTCTTAGAAGATTATATTGACACAGGAGAATGGCCTAAAGCAGGTAGTAATCCTTTTAGTCAACAAGCAAATAGTATGGCTAGTGTTATTAAAGATAACGCAGTAGCTAATATTAACGAAATATGGGGTTCTGAGGTAGCATTATACCACCCGAAGATTTATGCCGGTACTACAGACCTCGTAGGCGTGTTTAACGGCGTGGAATGTATCATGGACTTTAAACAAACAAACAAGCCTAAAAAAGAAGAATGGGTAGATGACTATAAATTACAGTTAGCCGCCTATGCCTTAGCCCACAATGAAGTATATGGTACTAAAATACAAGAAGGCCACGTTTTTATGTGTTCTCGTGATGGACAGTATCAGCAATTTGACCTATGGCCAGACGATTTTAAACATTGGGAGTCAAAATGGTGGGATCGTGTGTATATGTACTATGACCGTTTCGCATAAATACAATGTATAAGGAGCAAGTAAGTGGCAATAGTACAAATTTCAAGAATACAAGTACGTAGAGGTCAAAAGAACGTTGGATCAGGTGTACCACAGTTAGCAGGTGGTGAGTTTGGTTGGGCGGTTGACACACGTGAATTGTTTATTGGTAACGGATCTGTTTCAGAAGGCTCACCAGCAGTTGGAAATACGAAGATTCTTACACAATATGACAACCTGTTTAGTTTCGCAGATCAATACACATATCAAAAAGACATCAGTACAATGCAAACAGGTACAACTGCTATGTTACCTACTGCTAGAACACTACAAGAAGTATTAGACGAAGAAGTTAGTGTTAAGTCCTTTGGTGCAACTGGTGATGGATCAGATCAAACAGTAGTATTACAAAGAGCTATTGACCAATTATATCTTAATAGTGCAACAAAAGGTTCAACTGCAAGTAGAGTAAGGTTACACGTACCAGCAGGTGAATACTTATTGAGTGCAAGTTTAAAACTTCCACCGTTCGCAACACTAGTTGGAGCAGGAAGTGACAAAGTAAAAATTACACAAGGTGCGAATGCTCCTGTGTTTGAAACTGTTAACTCAGGATCAACACCAGGAAGTTATGCACAAGACAGTTCAAGCACAACATTGAACCAAGCTAACAAAATTACAATAAAAGGTTTTACATTAATACAAAATACTACAAACGCAGGTTTATTACTAACGTCTTGTAAGGAAAGCACATTTGAAGATTTAAAAATTACAGGCGGTTGGACAAGTGGAAGTGTTCCTGGTTCAAGCCAAGTAGCAATTAGAATGAACAGCTTATCAACAGCAGTATCTTGTAATAGAAATAAATTTAAAGACATCCATATGAAAGGATTTGCAACTGGTGTACATTCAGACTTTGATGTGATTGGAAATACATTTGATGGTTGTGAGTTCGATACATTAAGATACGGAATAGTATTCGGAGAGAACACTAGCATAGGTCAAGTTGGAATGGCAACAGGACCACAAAGAAATATTATACAAAGCTCACAGTTCCATGATATTGATAGACAAGCATTATGGGTACACAAGGGACAATTCAATGCCTCAGTTAATAACAAGTTTATTAGTGTAGGTAACAACGGCGGTACTGAAGGTAATGCAGTTTATAGTGTTATCCTATTTACAGATGGTACAGCTCTTTCTAACTCATCTAGCAATGACTGGTTTGACAGAACTGCAAATTTAAGTTATGATCAAAACTTTATGTCAGGTTATAGATACGTTCCAGAAGTTGAAGGACCAGGAGTATTTGATTTAGAATTTAGTTATAGGTTTCCTGTAACACAACAGAACTCCGCAGTAAGAGTATTAAAATTTCCAGGCTATGCTACTAGAAACATAGTTGTAGATTACATATACAAAAGCTCACAGGTAAATGCAGTTAGAGAAGGATCATTAGATATACTTGTTAATTTAAATGACAACACATCTAAAGTAACTGATAACTTTACATACTTAGGTGCTAGTGCATATGAATTTAACATAGAGTTTAGTGTTTCATTAACAGATGAAAACACAGACGGAACAAATGATACACTGGTTGTTTCAATGAAGAACACGACAACGAGTGACACAGGTGACATATTATTCAAAGTACATTACAAAACGTAATATGCCAAATAAAGAATACGAGATAAAGCTCGTTAACTGGACTAACTTCAGAGAACAACTAGAGGTAAGTCTGAATCCCTTCCAAGATGTTATTGACTACTATAACAAAATTCCTAGGAGTAAGCTAGGTGTAGACCCATGGGACCAAACTACTTGGCCCACTCCATGGGAGTTACTTGCTCAAAACAGCATTTGCGACTTGACAAATAGCCTAGGAGTGTGTTACACTTTACAATTAACTAATAGGTTTTCTCGGAGTGAGTTCGAGATACATATAGTTATGGACTACAGTAATGAGGAATTATGTTATCCTGTTTGCATTAACAATAATGTACTATGTTACAAATACAATGAGGTTGTTCAAAAGACTGAATTACCCACACATTTTGTTTCACAACGCATTTATAAGATGCCGACGTTGCAATAAATACTTTATCATTACGAATTAGGAATTAAAAATTAACAGGAGCAATAGAGAATGTCAAATGGCGTCGGTATACACATCAAAAAACGCGACGGCTCAGTAGAGCCCCTGGACATTAATAAAATACACTTTGTCGTCGAAGAAGCCACCGAAGGCTTAACCGGCACCAGTGCATCACAGATTGAAATGACAGCTAACATTCAATTCTATGATGGAATGTCCACAGAAGAAATACAAGAAATTTTAATTAAAAGTGCCAACGATTTGATCTCGTTGGAGAATCCCAACTACCAGTATGCGGCGGCAAGGTTGTTATTGTATCCTATTTACAAGGAAACATTTGGTCAATATAATGCAGTACCTTTAATTAAGGTTATTGATAGAAACATTGAACGTGGTGTATATGATGCGTCAATAAAAGACAAGTACACTGAAACAGAATTAAAACAACTTAACAAATACATCAAACATAATAGAGATGAGAACTTTACTTACGCAGGACTTAGACAGATTGTAGACAAGTATCTTGTGCAAGATAGAAGCACAGGAGAAATTTATGAGTCTCCACAAGTTATGTATATGATGATTGCGGCAACACTATTTGCTGACTATCCAGAAAAAACACGTATGTCATACGTAAGGAGATATTATGATGCGACCTCACTTTTTAAAATCAATATCCCAACGCCAATCATGGCCGGTGTACGTACACCTCTTAGACAGTTTGCTTCGTGTGTCCTTGTTGATAGTGATGATACCCTTGACAGTATTTTTAGTAGCGATATGGCAATTGGAAGATACACGGCACAGAGAGCAGGTATCGGAATAAATGCAGGACGTATCAGAGCAATCAATTCTAAAATTAGAGGTGGTGAAGTAGCACACACAGGATTAATTCCGTTTCTAAAAAAGTTCGAATCAACTGTAAGGTGTTGCACTCAGAATGGTGTACGTGGAGGTAATGCAACTACGCACTTCCCTATTTGGCACTATGAGATTGACGACATTCTAGTATTAAAAAATAACAAAGGTACTGAGGATAACAGAGTACGTAGATTAGATTATTCTATTCAACTTAATAAATTAATGTACGAGAGACTCTTGCAAGATCAAGACATAACTCTTTTTTCACCTCATGACGTACCAGATTTATATGAAGCATTTTATTCAGACCAAAAACTGTTTGAAGAATTATATGTAAAGTATGAACGTAAAACTTCTTTAAGGAAACGTAAGATCAAAGCAATGGAATTGTTTTCTGCTCTAATTAAGGAGAGAGCTGAAACAGGACGTATCTATATTATGAACGTTGACCATGCTAATACACACAGTTCATTTAAGGACACAGTTTACATGAGTAACCTATGTCAAGAGATTACACTTCCTACAAAACCTTTACAACACATTGATGATCCAGAAGGTGAAATTGCATTATGTATTCTTTCTGCAATTAACGTTGGAACACTAAAAGATTTAGATGAGTTACAAGACTTATGTAACTTGGCTGTAAGAGCTTTAGATGAAGTTATTGATTATCAAAAGTATCCAGTACAGGCCGCTGAAGTAAGTACAAAAGCTAGACGTTCATTAGGCGTTGGCTATATTGGACTTGCACACTATCTAGCAAAACAAGGTTGTAAGTATTCAGATAAGAAAGCACTTACTAAGGTGCATGAGCTATCAGAAGCATTCCAATACTATTTGTTAGTAGCAAGTAACGAATTAGCAAAAGAAAAAGGTCAATGTGATTACTTTGACAGAACTAAATATAGTGATGGCGTTTTACCTATTGACACATACAAAAAGGAGTTGGACGAAATATGTTCAATCACGTTAAAGTATGATTGGGATAGTCTTCGCAACGACATTAAACAGCACGGTTTACGGCACAGCACATTGTCCGCACAGATGCCTTCGGAGAGCAGTTCCATTGTGTCGAATGCCACAAACGGAATTGAGCCACCTAGAGGGTTCTTGTCCGTTAAGAAAAGCAAAAAAGGGCCTCTTAAGCAGATTGTTCCGCAGTATCAGACGTTAAAGAATAACTATACGTTGTTGTGGGATATGCCAAGTAACGAAGGTTACATAAATATCGTTGCAGTAATGCAGAAGTTTTTTGATCAAGCCATTAGTGGTAATTGGTCATACAATCCAACTCACTTTGAGAACAATGAAGTTCCAATGAGTGTTATGTTACAAGATATGTTAACAACATATAAGTATGGTTGGAAAACATCATACTACCAAAACACTTATGACTTCAAGTCTGATCCAAGTGAGGAAGAGATTAAGACAGAGACTACAAACACTTTTGAGCCTCAAGTTGGACTACCAGATGGTAAACCATTAGAGGACGAAGAAGAAGTTTGTGACAGTTGTGCTATATAGAAAGGTAAGAAGCAGTGAGTAAGACAGTATTTAATAGAGAGAAAGTAGACTTTACAAAGTCAACGATGTTCTTTGGACCGGACCAAAACACACAAAGGTATGATGTGTTTAAGTTCCCTGTGTTTGATAAATTGAATCAAACAATGTTAGGTTATTTTTGGAGACCAGAAGAGGTTAGCTTACAAAAAGACAGAAGTGATTATGCAAACTTCCGTCCGGAACAGAAACATATCTTTACTGCTAACTTAAAATACCAAACACTACTTGATAGTGTACAAGGTAGAGGACCATGTTTAGCTTTCTTACCACACGTAAGTATTCCTGAACTAGAAGGTTGTATTGTTACTTGGGACTTCTTTGAAACTATTCACAGTCGTTCATATACACACATCATGAAGAACGTGTATGCTGATCCATCAGAAGTATTAGATACTATCTTAGAAGATGATAAAATTATTGAACGTGCAATTAGTGTAACTAAAAACTACGATGCGTTTACAGAAGCCGCAGACAAGTTTATACACTTAAAGAAAGGCACAATGAGAGATGTTAAGAAGAAACTATTCTTAGCAATGATGAACGTAAACATCTTAGAAGGATTACGTTTTTATGTTTCATTTGCGTGTACGTTTGCTTTTGGTGAATTAAAACTTATGGAAGGTAGTGCAAAAATTATTAGCTTGATTGCTAGAGATGAAAGCCAACACCTTGCGTTAAGCACACACATTCTAAAGAATTGGATGCGTGGTGAGGACGATAAAGAGTTCCAAGCTATTGCAAAAGAATGTGAACAAGAAGTTTATGAAATGTGGAAGACTTGCGTCAACGAAGAAAAGGCGTGGGCACATCATTTAATGAAAGACGGATCAATTATTGGTCTTAATGAAAAATTGTTAGGTAGTTATGTAGAGTTTATTGCTAACAAGAGATTAAAAGCATTAGGATACAAACCAATCTTTGATACTCCTTCAACACAAAATCCCCTACCATGGACACAGCACTGGTTGAGTTCATCAGGGTTACAGGTAGCACCACAAGAAACAGAAGTAGAGTCTTACATTGTTGGTGGTATCAAACAAGATGTTAACACAGACTCATTAAAAGGATTTAAATTATAATGGAAACTAAAGAAGCTACTCCTAACACTACGGTTGTTTACAGTAAGCCTAATTGTCCTTCTTGTGTAAAAGCAAAAGCACTTTTAACAAACAAGAAGATCCCTTATACTGAAAGCATCATTGGTAAGGATATCCAAGTAGAAACTCTTATGAAAGAGTTTGAAGTAAATGGATTACCTATGCCAAGAACTGCTCCGCAAATTATATTGCACGGTAAGTATGTAGGAGGGTATGAACAATTAGTTCAGCACATGGACGACCATGGTATGAACCACGAACACTAGGAGATATTATGTTAATTGAACCAGCATATAAAGTAGGAGATGTTGTAACTATTAAACTTACATCAGGTGAAGAACTTGTAGGTAAGTTTGAAGCAGATGACGACAAGTCAATTAAAATCAATAAACCTTTAACACTAGTCGCTAGTGAAAAAGGAATTGGCCTACAACAGTTTTTGTTTACTGCTGATATGGGTAAATCATATACTATTAAGCATCAAGCAATTACATTAGTACACAAGACAAGACCAGAATTTGCAGACGCATATACCAAGCAGACAAGTAACATTGTACAAGCACCAGCTGGTATGGCAGACCTAGTTCGCAAATAATCTTACATAAATATTAGTATGCACGAATTTGTTATAAAGGACAAGGGTAAATTAGTCACATACACAGACTTTGATGCCATACCAAATGAGTTTGATCATATAATTAAATTTGTACCTGAAGTTCCACCAGAACCTCATACTGAAGAACAGCATGAAGAAATTGAACAGTGGAATGACAAACTACAAGAGTTAGTAAAAAGGGAGAGATCATATGCCAGCAGTAACTAGAGTAGGTGACGCCGACGTTGCCCATTGTAGCGGAATGACAAGAGCAGTAGGCTCTCCAAATGTATTCGCTAACAACATTCCAGTTTCAAGACAGGGTGACGTGAACACAGGACATAAACTTCCACCAGTACCATGTCCATCACACTCGGCACCAATAGCAGTAGGATCAACCACAGTATTCACCAATAACGTAGGAACGGGCAGGGTTGGAGACGCAATAGCAGGGTGTACTTCGGTTGCGGCAGGGTCATCAAACGTATTTGCAGGATAATTTCGCCAATTAAGGTATCTTAAAGCCATATCTACACACTAATCACGTAAAATACAATAATTAATTAAGAATATAGGAGATAATATTATGTCAACAATTCATGAACAGATCGTAGCTGAGTACGAAAACTATATGAAAGAGTCAGAATCTTTCGAATCAAAAAACGTAAAAGCGGCGGCGGCAAGAGCAAGAAAAGCCTTAGGTAATATGGGTAAACTTGCCAAGTCAAGAAGAGCAGAAATCCAAGAAAAGAAAAACTCTTTATAATTTCTAGAAATACATTTATAGCATGACTAATCTCATGCTATATTTGTATGCACATAATTATATTAAACAAATCATAAATAAACTAGTACAAATTGTTAACTTTAGTAACATAATCACGAAGGATAATAAAGAATAATATGAGTGAGAGAATCGTTGGCAAACTGAAATGGTTTGACGCAAAAAAAGGTTACGGATTTATAACTCCCGAAGATGGTGGACAAGATGTTTTTGTTCATATCAGTGCCTTTGAGTCAGCAAAGATATCAAACATTTCTAATAAGATGCTACTAGAATTTGAGCTTGTTGATAACAGGGGCAGAATGATTGCCGGTAACCTGTTGCGTCCTGATAATTTCAACAGATAATTAAATTGATTTAAATGCTTTAGGCGTTCCGTCTGAGCCTAGTATCATTTCACCTGTGTCTGCATAAGCACCACACATACGACCATTTGATCCTGGTCCGTAATATCTTACAGGTTTTACTTCTATGTCTTCCCCATCTCTATTGTGCGTTCTTTTGTGTTGCACAGAGATAGGCCCTCGTTGCTTTATCCCAGCCATCTTATCTTCCTATCTTTTTACTTCTACCTAGTGGTAGTCGTTGTGTCATTTCGTATGTTCCGCCTTTTTTGGCTTCCCATTCTACTCTAACTGTTTTACTTTTAGTCCCGCCTTGAAAGGATTTAATAGCCTTCTTTAGACTTGTTGACTCTTTGGTTTCTACGTTCTCACCATCGTAGAAAGTAAACGTTCTCATTTTTGGCATAGTTTTTCCTTTGACATTAGTTATCTCTTTTATTATAATAGTAGCAGTTTACGGCTAAATATAGTGCAATTGATGACAGCAACGTATGTCACAAGAGCAAGACCCGGGTGCAATTCCCGGCCACTCCACCAATTCATAGAATTATGGAGTTGTCAATCTAAATTCAATATACCCTGGTCGGGGTGGAATTAGGATCGATTGGCTTGTTAAGGTTGAACGAGATTGTCCGGATGTAAGCACGGTTATCGCGAACAAACGTTATAGATGCAAACGATAATGCACTAGCCAACGTTACTTTTGTAGATTTTTCTGCACCAGTAACTGCGGTGAATGAGGATTTTGCCCTAGCGGCATAATCGCTCGGGGTTGGCAACGTACCTAGCAACAGAAACGTTGCGTCTATTACTACATAGACATTGCCTATTAGACTTTTTCTTTTTTACGTGTTATAATAATTTAAATATAATGAAGGAGACTATCATGCCCCCACGCAATCATAAAGGTTGGAGAGCTCAACCAACAGTAGAATATATCAGTAGTGAGTGCTACAACAATCAAAGCATATTTGAACAAGAACAAAAACAAATCTTTAGTAAAGTTTGGATACCTATGTGTCACATAAGTGAGATGCGAAACAAAGGTGACTTTAGAACTACACGAATAGCAGACAAAAGAGTTATAGCAATTAACATTGATGGTACAAACGTACAAGCATATTATAACACAAATGACATAGACATTCGTAAGCCTTCCGGCACATTTACTATTCCATTTGCAACAACAGAAAAGCCATTGCATTGTGAAGTTAAGCATGGCGGTATGGTATGGGTAACACTTGATCCTAATCCAACGCAGAGTGTTGAAGAATGGACAGCAGGTGCATTTGATTGTATTGCTGATGCCATTGACACAGAAGAACTAGAAGTGTTCCATTATCACAAAGCAATCATAGATACAAACTACAAACTATGGCACGATACAAACAGTGAATTCTATCATGACTTCATGCACTACTTTAATCGTGTAAGCGGATTCAATGACGAATACTTTGCTCGTAAGAACATTCCGTTTGATAATGGTCATGTTAACGTAAGTTCGTTTACAGTGAACTACGAGGAGTACGATGGGTTTGAAGATAGGGGTGAACTGTCCTTTCCAAACCTACCGCCCAACCAATGGTACATGGTAGACCTGTTCCCAGGCTTTAACTTTAATCTACGTGGTAGTGCATACCGCAGTGATGCAGTTACTCCATTAGGACCTAACAAAGTTCTTATTGAGTTTAGGGGATATGGACTACGCAAGGACACACCTGAAGAAAGGCTTACACGTATTAATCATCATAATAGTATATGGGGACCTTTTGGTCGTAACTTACATGAAGATTTAATTGGTGTAGCAGGACAAGGTACAACCATGCGTGAAGGTACAGAAACAAGAAACATACTACATGGTAGACACGAAAATGGTACTATCCATGATGAAGTAGGTATGCGTCATTACTATAGTGAATGGGGCAAGTTCTTGGAAGTAGACCCTGCTAACCCATTACAAATGACACTAGGATATCCTCGCTGGTAATATGTGGTTGACATAGCTATCAATATCTGCTATACTTTAGTACATTTTTTATAATTACAAGGAGTAGTAGAATGGCTACTTATATTACAGTACTTGGAGTTGCCTTAATCCTAAATGCAATTCATGTAGCAGTAACAGGTCATCAAGTAATGATCTGCGTTTCCGGTTGTAATTAACACGGGGCATTAGCTCAGTTGGGAGAGCGCCTGATTTGCATTCAGGAGGTCGTGGGTTCGACTCCCTCATGCTCCACCACTCTTACGGGGGTGTAGCTCAGTTGGTTAGAGCGTCCGCCTGTCACGCGGAAGGCCGAGGGTTCGAGTCCCTTCACTCCCGCCATATTTTGGTAAATAACTACATACTTAATAGGAGTAGTTATTATGGCAAAGCTATACGGGACAACATCGATACACGTTTCTACACCAAAGAAAACATCACAGTCATCTAAAAAAAGATCTTGCAAACTTGCTTCTATGAACAAAAGTAAAAAACGTTCACTTAAATTCTACAGGGGGCAAGGAAAGTAATGTACGAATATAAATGCAAAATCTTAAGAGTAGTAGATGGAGATACAGTAGATATCGATATAGATCTAGGCTTTGGTATATGGATGGCCAAAGAACGAGTTAGAATGATGGGCATTGATACGCCAGAGTCTAGAACAAGAGATAAAGTTGAAAAGAAATTTGGACTCGCATCAAAGGCCAGACTCAAAGAGATGTTACCAACAGGATCAATACAACATCTTAAAACACAAATTGATAGAAGCGGAGAAGACAAAAGAGGTAAGTTCGGAAGAGTTCTTGGAGACTTTTTGATTGACGGCAAGCCTGCAACTGCTATATTGATTGAAGAAGGATATGCCGTTGCTTATCACGGCCAGAACAAAGACGAAGTAGAGAAAGCACACTTAAATAACAGAGAACGTTTACTTAAGGAAGGAAAGGTCACATTATAAAATGTTAAAAATACTTGTTGTTGTCTTAATGACAGGTATGACGCCTACGGGCCATCAGGACTTATACATCTTTACTGATCCAAAATTCGACACTATTCAAGAATGCCAACAATGGACCCAAGGTAACGTACCTGCTATTGTTTTCAACGTACAAAGAGAATATGGCAACAGAAAAATATCCCAAATTTATTGTATGCGAGAAGAAATGTTAGAGAAGTTTTTGGTAAATCCAGAGAATCCATTTTCAAAAAGTATATAATCAAAACACTTGACACAATACTAATATTATGTTACATTTAATATATGAACTTGATATTAGTATTAGTGTCTTTTTTCATCGGTTTAATCGGATTAGGTTATTCCATGAGCTTTCCTTACGATAGTGAGCTAGGCGAAAACATTCTTATCATATCAGCAGTTCTTGTAGCAGGACCCATAATAATTTTTTGGCGAGGATAACAATATGACTATGCACTTACAACGAGGACTTACAACTCTCAATACTTCAAGAAAGAAACCAAAACGTAAGATAACCAAAGCTAAACTAGAACGTTGGACAGTTGACTTACGGAAGTATAACAAGCAGATGAAGAGTCTTGGTATGCACGGACATATGATGACAATGGACCAATATATTGATTATGTACACGGACAGTTCGTTCCTGCTCAATCCAAAAAAGTATCTATGGTTACAACACCATGGCACCAGTCGGGCAACAACTTTGAAAGAACAACTAAACACATTCCTTCACATACTAGCTCGGCTAGTTTCGCCCCAGCACTCAAAAAAGAATCTATGCAGTACACAGGTGAACGTAGATTGGTTGGTATTGCTACAATGCACAAATCCAATATGGTTCCAATCTTTGCAGATGATGAAGATAAAACGGGCAAAAAGGCCGCTACCGAAATCGCAACCATGCGTAGAAACTAGGTTATTTTGGTAAAAAACTTCTTGACTCTTTTTGAATTAGGTGTTATAGTATATACATAATGAAGATAAACTTACGGAGGCTTTAATGAAAGGCACAATTAAAAATCTGACTTTAGTCGCTACAATGGCGGTACTTATGTCAGCTTGTTCTACTATGACCACAGTGGTTGAGAAGCAACAAGACGTCGTACCTAATTGGTATATGAAATGTAAAGACACCGGATCAGAAGGTTTTCTGTGGTGGAGTAAAGACTACTACTATGCTTGTGGTAGTGGAGTAAGTGGCTTTAAAGAAGCGGCTTATGATAAAGCAATTCAATTAGCAAAAAGCAAAATCGCTGATAGAATCAATGGTGCAGTTAACAAAAGAACTACAATCGAATATAACGATGCTGGGTCTGAAGAGAGCTTAACTTCGACACAACAATCGCAGGTATTGTTAGTGAACAAGATTACTGATACTGTTGTAAGACATTATTCATCTAATGAAGGTTACTTGTATAAAAGAAATGGCAAGTACTTCCATTTTATAATGTTGAAACTTGATAAGGAAATTGTTGATCAACTTGTAGCAGAAGCTCAGGCTAAGACTGTTAAGGTTGACACGAACAGTATCAACAAGTCTGCTAATCAACTTAACTAGGAGAATAGAATGAAACATCTTCTATACACGATAGGTCTCATGTTACTATGTACGGCCTGTAGTGCAACAAATAAGTTGACCCTAGAAGAAAGTGGACATCAATATTGCGATACTGATAAAACCATTATCGAAAAGAATGGTTCTACAGATAGCACACAAATAACCAAGTGTAGCGATGACCCGGTAAAGAAACTATTACCACCTAAGATGGGTATGGGAACACAATGCCAAGAACATTGGTACACTATTTTAATTAACGGTAAGCAGGTCGAACGTAAAGGATATGCTTGTCTTTTCAAAGGTAAGGATTATGAGAGTAGTAAATGGTATATTGTTACTAGCCCTTATTAGTCTTTTAGGTGCTTGTAGCTCAACAACAGGTGTTCAAACTTATAACACCACAGACACAACCACATCAAGTGTTCAATCAACTTATCAACCAAACAACGGCTATGTAGGTGTTGTAGTCAATCTAACTAAATGGCATTGGTATAGATTACCTGCTGAGGATAGACTAAAACAAGAACAAGCAGTTTACTTTGCATTAGACAATGTAGAGAATGGAGATGGTACTAGTTGGTATAACAATAATACAGGTACTAATGGAGAAGTTCTTATTGTAAGCACTTATCCTATGGGTAGTGGCTATTGTAGAGTAATGTTATCTAAGTTAATTTACAAGGGTAAACTAAGGCACTTTAAGGAGACGGCTTGTCGTGAAACAGGCCATGAAGGTTGGAGATTTTTAAGGTAAAATACTTAAAAATTAAGATAAATATGTTATACAAAGAATACAGAGGGAGCAGTATGTTATTAGGAATATTAACATTTCTATCTGCACTGACGATTAGTGCGGTAGCTATATACTATTCGGTTGCAGGATTGGCGGCTATATTTGCCGCGGCTGTTATCCCGATCATTATTATGGGAGTTTCTTTAGAAGTAGGGAAACTTGTTACGGCAGTATGGTTGCATAGACATTGGAGTCGTGCTACCTGGTGGTTAAAGACTTATCTGTCCGTTGCAGTATTTGTATTGATGTTTATCACGTCAATGGGTATCTTTGGTTTCTTATCTAAAGCACACATAGAACAAACATCAATGAGTCAAGAGCAAGTAGCTCTTATAAAAACTATTGACGATAAGATAGTTAGATCAGAAGGTAAAATCGAAAGATGGACAACAGAAATGAATCGCCTATTAGGTGGCGAGGACATTCGTGTTGATAACCTAATTGATCGTGAACAAGTAGAATTAGATAAAATTAATATTCTTATTAAAGCAGAGAAAGACGACATACGTAAAGACTTTGATAAGCAAATAGAATTACAGAACAAACGTATTGAACAAGCAAAAGAACGTAAAGAAGCAGACATCCAAGCGGCCAAGGATAGATTTGAAGGATCCTTTGGTGGTGGTGCCAAGTTTGATGAAGCAGTAGAAAAAGCAAAAGCAAATGAACTGTCAGTGGCAAGTTCGGCACAGAAAGAAATACGTGCTATTAATAACAAACTTAATGATGCACTTGCGGCCGTAGATGCCAAGTATGCAGATGATATTAAAGCAATACAGGATAGAATACAGGATTTACGTGGACAAGCTAATGCTAAAACAGAAGACTTAGATGCTAGAATTACAGAACTAGAAACATTCATTGATAAGGAACAAATAATTATTGATGGTGTTAGAGAAGAGAAGTTTAACTACGAAAAAACATACAGACAGCTAGAAGCTGAAGTAGGTCCTATTAAGTATATTGCAGAATTCATATACGGTGAAAATGCAAATGAGGACTTATTAGAGTCAGCAGTACGTTGGGTTATTATAATTATTATATTTGTATTTGATCCACTAGCAGTATTATTGTTGATTGCTTCGCAGTACACGTTTCAATTTGTAAGAGAGGATAGAGGGCCTAAGTTGCCCCCAAAGTCCGATCCGGATCCAGAAGATCCTAACGACCCTGAACCCGAAGGCAAGTTTGAAGATGTTAGTAAAGAGGAACTAGCAGAAGAAGATCGTCGTGAGCTCGAACAACTTCGTGCAGAAAAGATAGCAAAGAACGTTCCACCTTCACTTGATACATCACCTATAATTGAACCTGAGTATGTACCTAATCCAGAGATAGAAGAAGAACAACCAGATCCTAAGCCTGTGGTAGATGGTTATGACCCTGCTGAGGTTGAAGGCTACGAAGAGTTCAATAAAAAATATGATGAGCCTGAGCCACAAGTAGATGAGCAAAAAGAACTTGAGGAAAAGCTAAAAGAAATAGATGTTACGGAAGAAGCACAAGACTTAGACAAATGGAATAAGTGGGTAGAAGCCGCAGAACAGGAAGTTGCTAAAGAAGAAGCAAAAGAAGAAGTTGGTGATAAAGAATACCCAGATACAAAGAACAGAGTATTCTATGCTGAAGAAGTAAAACAAATAGACGAAGCTCAAAAAAAAACGGTGAAGGGATCCAATTACATAACAAAGGTAAGCAACAAACAGATCCGTCAGCAAACCAATCCGGAAGACTCCGACCAGACCTAACAGAAGTATACGTTCAAAATTCAGAGCAGGATCAGAACTCCATTTGGCAGAAGATCCGCGAAAATAAGTAACAATATGGAACCTGTAATCAATTTAATCACTCCACCTGATAAACTTTACAATGGCGAATTAAGTTTTCTTTTGGTTAGTCCTAGTGACGATAAGAAAGAACAGTTCAATCAGATGGCCAAAAAAGTTGGCAAAGATCTAAATGTTTACTTGTTTGATAGCACTCAGACACCTGATGTGTCTTGGTTACTAGACGTTGCCCAACAGGTTGACTATGTTATATTGGATATTGATAATATTGCACAAGAGTATCAATGGCTTATTGGATACTTTTTATCCTTTAGTAAAACTTTTTACTTGACAAGTGCCGAACAAATGTCGTATAATGTAATTAACACTAGACGGATTTATGACGTTGGACAAATAGCAGAGGAGAACAACTATTTTGTCAAATTTCAAAGACAGACCTAAAAGTGGATTAACCGTTCAAGTTCGTAACAACGACTTTTTCGGTGCATTAAGAAAGTTTAAAAAACGAGTATCACAAGATGGTATTTTGATGGAGTACAAAGACAAACGTTATTATCAAAAACCAAGTGAGAAACGAGCAAAGGCTAAGGCGGCTGGTATTGCTCGACAAAAGAAAGAAGATCGTCGTCGTATGTTAGAGGAAGGTTATTAATGGACTTAAAAGCGGATCTATGGTTTCCAAGTATAGTATTTGCAGGCATCAACGATCAAATTAATCGTACTGCAATAAAAAATATAGCACTAGCTTGGAGAAACAAAGAACCTGAACTTGCTGGTAACAGTAACGAAGGTGGGTGGCATAGTCGTTCAATTGAAAACGTAGACTTACTACCGCCTGATATCCGTGATGTGTTTACACTAATGGTAGTTGAGTTCGATAAGGCAATAGAGTATTGCAGAACATCAGCAGGATTTCCTCCATTAGAACTACAAAACTTCTGGATCAACGTAAACGGTCCAGGCTCATACCATACATTACATAATCATCAAGATGCTATGTTAAGTGGTGTGTTCTACATTGACATCCCTACAGACAACATGGGTGACTTACAATTTTATCGTGGAGACGAAGCACAATATTATATTCCAGATAACCTTAGCACATACAATACAATCACAAGTACATTGGCTACGTATCCGCCTAAGCCAGGTATGATGGTAATTTTCCCAGCTTGGGTAAAACACGCCGTAAAACAAAACAGGTCGGATAGCGAACGTATAGCAATATCATTTAACTATGGAGTGAAACAGTGAGAATCGAACACGATGTAAAACTAGACTACAAAGACGTATTATTCAAGCCTAAGAGATCAAAATTAGAAAGTCGCAGAGATGTAGACTTAATGAGAACATTCAAGTTCCACAGTAGTGGCAACGAATGGACTGGTGTTCCTATCCTATCAAGTAACATGGACGGAGTTGGAACATTTAGTATGGCTAAAGTTTTACAAGATCATAAGATG
>Ga0207993_1000417_pt1 | contig 16757 bp, 21 predicted proteins | sample ETN01SmetaG_2_FD_185791 | JGI IMG/M metagenome (GOLD analysis project Ga0207993, IMG submission 185791) | Marine microbial and viral communities from oxygen minimum zone, Eastern Pacific Ocean - ETNP2014F12-01SV265 (SPAdes) (version 2) | ecosystem: Environmental > Aquatic > Marine > Oceanic ...
TCTAATTCTTTTGATTCATTTACTGATTCCTGAACTCCGTCTTTCTTTTCTTCTGAATCTAAATAATGATATGCTTTTTGCATATAATCTTTAGCTAAAATTAATTTAGATTGCCACCAGTTAGGAAAATCTACTTCTCCGTCATATTTATCGTACTTATCTAATGCTTTATATAGTTTAGCAGCATACTGAGCTATGTCGTATGCATGCTGTTTTAACATATCTGGTTCATCATCTTGGTGTCCTATATCTAAGTCACCACCCTCATCTTCAGATTTATTCTCTTTATAATAATCTGGGTCTTGGTAGTAATCGTTTTCTTTTCTTCTGCGTTTCATATAATCTGTCATTGGATCATCTATGTATGTTCTAGAACCTTTTGGATCTACATGAGGTCTTCCATAATCATCTTTATCGTTTGCTTCTGATAATGGCATATTAGTATCAACTATCTGTACACCGTTACCCATTATATCATCTTCCATTCCAGGGTCCCAATCTTTTTTATGTAAATAGAATATTACGTTACCGGCTCCATCATCATCTACTATGTCAGCAAATTTGGCTGGGCTATACCAAGTTTCGATTACATCTTGAAGCCCATTTAAACTAGCTTTATCTGTTCTTTTAACTTTAATATAGTACATATCATCTGGTGCCTCATTGTATTGAGTTACTGGAGGTACTTTAGATCTTTGTTTATCTTTTGGATCACTTAATCTAGCTCCTCTTTCTCTTGCATCTTTAGTTAATCTACCTTTTACTAAATTACCAGACTTAGTAAAATAATGTCCTTTAGGAGCACCTTTAGTTTCTTTTATGCCGCCGCTCTTCTTACCTATATCAATAATCTTGTCAACATGTCCTTTTAAGTAGCCAATAGCTTCTTCAGGAATATTCATTTCTCTTGATAAGTGAATAATTTCATCTCTTCTATCGTTAGCCATTCTTACATGAGCATCTTGTGCAAAGTTTTTCTTAATAGCTAACTTTTCTATAGCAAATAACTCATCATGTAGTTCAGTCCATTTACCAACTACTACAGGCTCTTGTTCTCCAAACTCTCCATCTAAGACTCTTTTTCTCAAAGTTTCAGCTCCTGGGCAGATATCAAAATGTTTAGGTTTATAATTATCGTAGTAACCTTCTTCTACATTTTCACCTAGAGACTTAAAATGTTTATTAAGTTCGTTAACTAATACGTCAACGTTAATTATTGGTTCTCCAGAAGGCTTAACACCTACATCAACTAACTCTTTATTGAAAGAGAAATCTGTCAGATTTAACTTGTCGTTACTTATATAAAAAGAAAATTCATCGTCTTTACCGTTCTTATATTGAACGTATATTTCAAATGAATTTGGTTCAATGTTTTTTCCTTTCATAGAAGCTACATCATCACCTAATGACTTGAGAGATTTAGCTACTGCCTCGCCTACCTTCTTGGCAATAGCTTTAGTCTCATCAATAGAAAATTCAACATTCTCTTTTATCTCTTCTCCATCTACTCCTTTTATAGCTTTAACATCATCAGCGTCTTTAAGTGCATCTATTTCATCATCACTCATAGAAACAGCTGAGGTTTGTCCTGATTTAGGAGTTACTAAGTATGTTTTGGAGTTGCCTTCATCAAGGGATTTCATTTGTTTAATTAATGATTCCTTTAATAAAGTAAGTTTTTGTGTAGTTTGCTTTATATCGATATTATCGATGTTCTTATGTGTCCCGTCCTTTATGCATTTAAGTGCATATTCACATTTTTCCAGACGAGATTTTAACTCTTGGTAGGTCATTTGCAAATGTTTTATTATATACGTATATAAATAAATAGATCAATTGTCCCAAATAACGTTTTTGAACTTTTCTGGTTGTAATCCAAAGTAGTCAGTACGCCATTTAGTTTGATCAAAAAAATCTAGATGATACCACTCGTCTCTCTTTTCCCATAATTTTAGAGCAACATCATCCCAGTCTTGATCGAGAACAAATTTTTCTATAACTTCTTTCATTTTCATAACAGCATCATATTCAAAAGCATCCCATTCATAGTGAAAAACTTCGAATACTGCATCTTTTGAAACATAATCTATAGAGATATCAATACCCCATTTAGGTTTCATTTTAACTAGTTTATATAACATAGGATTATTTTCCTTAGCTATATATTCAATCTGTTCTAAAGCAACAGACTTAAATCCTTTTCTTTCAAAAATATCTGAGTGATTTATATGGGCTCCGTTTCTTTTATCCCAGACAAACCAATCGTATCTCATACAATCTTCATGTCTTCTTTCTATGGGACGGAATCCATTTTTAGATAAAAAAGCTTGTTCAGCTTTAGTTAAATGATAACCATTTTGGTCAAATAAATCTACACAATTAGGATCTTTAAGTACTTCTATTTCATCCGTTGGGTCTAAATAATAACCCTGTTCGTGTAATTTATTATCTGTTAATGTCATTTCTTTTTCCCACCTTTCATGTTAGCACACCAGTGGTACATTTTACCTTTCTCTCCGCCGTACTTTTTAGCTTTGGCTCTTAATGAAGATACAGAACCTTTGCAGCTAGCACCTGCTTTTTTAACACGACCAGGTCTTGACTTACCTTTCTTCTTACCATCTTTGAAGTTTTCGGCAGCCAGAATCTCACCAATCATCTGTGCTAACGTTAATCTAGTCATTATATTTCTACTCCCCTTTTTTTGAGTTCGTTTAAAATTAAATGTTTCTTTCTGCTATAAGCTGAGTTAGTATACATAGACTTCAATTCTTCAGTTTTAAAGCTACATGGGTTATAATGTCTCCATGTATATTTCTTATCAGAAAGAATTTTACCTCTAGCGTCTCTTTTATATTCTTTAGTACTAGGTTTAAGTTTTATAGACATTATTTTTTCTTCCAAATTTCGCCTCTTCTACAACGAACAACTGCCCCTGAGGCGTATGCTGAAGGCCAGGTGTCATATTTTTGTTTAGCAAGTCTTGTACATCTATCATCTTTTTCCATTAACACCTCTTTACCTTGCGCTTCGTGTAGTAACCCTACTACTAAGTTTTTTATATCTTCTTTTTTCATCTTTACAGGTTTAAATCCTGATCCATATGGTGCAGCTTTTCCATCTTGTGGATTAGCTGTTTCCTTTTTTACAGTTGCTTTTTTAGTATTCTTAACCACAGTTTTACCTTTAGCTCCTGCTTTCTTCTTTTTAGCAGCTGTAGCAGCTCTTTGTCCTTTAGTTAAAGATCTTGCTTTTGCTAATGGAAGACATCTATCAGGGTTCTTTTTATTTTTTGATGTACCGCATTTACCGGCGATTTTACCCGAAGAGGATATTCTAACCCACTTCTCTTTTTTAAACCAATCTCTTAATGATTCGTAAATAAAAGCTTCTGCTTCTTCTTGTTCATTAATACTAAAACCTTTTATAGGTTTATGATTAGCTTTATCAATAGCAGTTTTAAGCATGATAAGTCTATCATTTATAATATCTTCTAATGCTTCTAGCTGTTCTAAGCTAAACTCATTATCAACATACTTTTTAAACTTTTCAATACTTAATTCCATACTATATTTTATCTGAGTGCATCATTATCATTCTAATAATAATTGCAGCCATTGTACCAAAGATAATCCAGAGAGCTCTAGTAACACCCTCTTTCCATCTTTTGATTGCTTCAACTTCAGCCATTTGAGCCTGAAAGTCCTTTTCATTAGCTTCCATCTCTTTACGGAAAGTAGTGTTTTGATTAGTTTTTACTATTACTCCATTTTCAGGATTTAACAACGTATATTTCAAATCTGAAAGGTCATCTTTCATATTTTCCATATCTTTCATCATTTGTTTAAGCTCACCGTTTGGCATATGAGCTTTAATGTGTTTGATCTCTTTTAACAGAGCATCTAAAATATCTTTCTGTGTCATTACAGTTATAAGTTTATATATTTATATAACTTTAACCTTCAGTGGTTAATTATAAATACTTCATTTTTTATGTTTATTAAGTACCTCTAGAAATTCTTTTAGGTTATTCATAACCTTTTCATTCTGTTTCTTAGAATTTCCTTTCCAGTCCTCAATAACACCTTGCTCTGTAACATAATTATGCTGATAGGCAGCATACTCTTCAACCCATGCAGTAAGGTCTTTTGCAAAGCCTTCCATGTTTCCATTAATCATTTCAGCTTCGTACTTTTTAAATAGTCCTGCTTTTCTTAATTCTGCTTCATACTGTAAAGTACAATCAAAGCAAAAGCCATGAATCTTATAAGTTTTTTTATCAAACCTATGTTTCATAGCTTGACCACATTTCGGACAAGCAAGTGGCATTCTAACTGCTTTTTTTGCAGAATCTAATTTAGTAATATTTTGCTTAATACCGTTCTTTATAGTCCACTGTCTACCGCCTTCTTCCCAAACATCTCCTTCTTTATATCTTTTTGAAGCTTTTTGATAACCTGTTTGAGATTTAGTTTTAGCAGTATAGTCTTTGTTAACTATATTTCTTACTCTCTGAACGTCACTTTGTCTAAATTCTTTTTTAAGAACGTTATCACTCATATCCTAGTTCTTGTAACTTTTCTATAACATGGTCTACATTGCCGTTTTTACACCTAATAGCAATACCGCCTTTAGCAGCCCATTCGTTTATATTTGATTTTTTATCGTCAATTAAAATACTATTCTCATTTGAATATCTTTGTTTATCTTGAGAATAAGCCAGAATAACTTTTGGTTTAGGACTTAAGTTATTTTTAGCCCATAACTGTTTACCTAATCTAGAACTATTATGTCTTGAAGGTGAAGTTAATAAGTCTGGTTTATAAGGGCTAATGAAGTCCCATAGACGTTTACCTTCAGGCATCCAGTCCATTCCTACCCAAAATCTTACTCCTATTTTTGTATCAATTAAATGCCAAAATTGTTCTATACCGAATTTCTTTTCATATTCTTGAGGATGCATCCCACTAAAATGATCGAATCTTTTTTCGAAGTCAGTTAGTACTCCATCCATATCACAGTATATTTTATACTTTGGTACTTCTTTCTTTTCTGGAAGCGGATAAGCTTCTAATAAATCTACTAATTTTTCCATAACCTTTATTTTATAATTTTTGTTTAATGCCTAATGCAGGTAGTCTCAATGCCCATACTTTCTTTACATCTTCAACATCTTTTTTAGTTAAGTAAGGTTCTCCTTTCTCATCGTATTGATCTGTAAATTGATATAAGTATTGGTCGACTACATCTTCAAAAGGTCTTTTTTGTTTCTTAGCTGATAAATATAATCCCTGTATATTGGCATCTATTTCAGAAGGTAAAGTTAAATACTTAACTCCATTATCTATAATACCTTTAGCAATCATATTTCTAAATCTCATTTCATCATCAGTACCAAACTCTCCTCCAAAAGGTGAATCTTTACCGAAAGACTTGCCTCTTTCGTTACCTCCTGCTTGAGTTAAATGCTCTATTTCATGTCTAAGTACATCTGATATTTGAGCTGATAATTCTTCAAAGTCTCCTGGGAAGTTATAAGGGTCAAGTACAAATTCTAATTCAACTTTAGGTTGAATCCAATCATCATCTTTACCGAAACCTCCTTTATATGCTCCTCCATCTCTCATTATAGAATCTGAACCTTTAACAAAAATAACTTTCATTTCATAATCAAATTCTAAATCTGTATCTTTTTGAAACTTCTTATCTATATCATCCGGTACCGATATTAAAAGTATAGGGTATGATTCTTCCATAGCTTTTTTCATAGCTATTCTAGGACCTTCTTTTGAAGGATCACCAAAGTGTCCTTCTTTATAATGGTTAATCTTTTTTATTAACGCATTTTTTACTGCTTCTAACGACTTGTTAGTTAAGTAAGTTACTATAGAATCATATTTACCTTCTGCCACAACCTTTTTAGTTTCGTTTTTTAATTTATCTTCCCAGTTTCTAAAAGTCATATTACCCATTAGATAAGCTTCTTTTTCAATCTCTGCTAAATCATCTGATTCATTTGTATTGGTAGTTTTTATGCTACCTAACCTGCCTTCAAGGTTTTGCATATGATGAATCATTTCATGAGAAAATGACCTTAAAATATCTTTATCGTGTCTTCCTTCAATATAAAGTACTACTTCTTTATTATTAGGATCGTAATAAGCTGTTCTACCAAATAAATCTTTCGCATTAGCTTCATCTCTAATAGTTTTAATTTCAGGTAGAGGAGTAATTTTTAATCCTTGATCGATCATATACTCTAATAATGAAGCCATATACTTAGTTAAAGAAGGTGTTTCTTGACGTGTCTCTTCTTTAGTGAAGTATTCAGATATAAAGCCTTCTATATTATTCGAAAGTACTTCAGCTACTATCTTATCCTTTAAGTCATTAAGTATTCCTAATATTTGCTCTTTAGATAATTCTGCAGGAAAGAAGTCTGCTATTTTATCTAAATTACCTGATAGTATATTATTTCTAAAGTCAGTTGCTCTTACTCCTGAGCCTGGTTTAGATCCTAATGCTAAACCTTTTACATTATCAGTATTATTAAAAGTAGTGACTCTTCTTAAGTCTACATAATCTTGTTCTCCTCTAATACCAGTTACTGCTACAAACTCCTCATTAGGATTCTCTCTTGCGTAATCTCTTGCAGCAAACATTGGATTTTTTTCTCCATCTAATATTTCTACATTACCTAAATGTTGAGCATAAAGTTCCCAAATTTTTAAACTTTCTTCTTTACTAATCCCATTTCTTTCTCCACCGCCAGAAAAGACTATAACTTTATCAATTTTAGGTTTATCTTTTATATCTTGTTTTAATACTTTTGGACCAACATCTTTGTAACTATCTTTATCATACACAGCACCATTATACGTACCGTCAAGTAATGACTTAACTACGTTAAAATGACCTCTATGAGGTGGTTTAAATGCTCCTGGGTATAATGCTATCATAAAGAGTTATATCTTTTGTTTAATTCTGATTCTCCGTCTTGCCATCCTCTAGTATCTAATTTTATAATTTGAACTAATTTAATATTATTACCACTAGTATAGATTGATAGATTAGGTTCTGGTCCGTCTAACCCTTCATGACCATTTTCGTAGAAATAAATTTTATTTTTATCTATTTGGTCACTAGGTATGGTATACCCTTCCTCAGGATCATCAAATAAAATATCAGGATAAATTTCAGCTGAAGGGTTTACTTTTACTTTATGTAAATAAAAGACTGTATTGTCAGGGTCATCAACCATTTCGTCTCCAAGCATTTGGAGACCTCTATCTAAAGACTGTAATTCCGTACCAATATGAAATCCATAGTCAGGAAAGGTTGATCTTTTTTCCTCACTTAAATGCCAGCAAATTTCAGATGGTATTTTTTTAGGAGCTGGTCCTTCACTTTCAAGTAATATGTTAGCTAGTTTTATCATTTTAAAAATGCCTGTACTTTTTGATCTATCTCTTTAGGAGATGAATGAATTATTTTATCCATGAACTTAGGTTCAAAAATCATATCAATAATATTATCTAAAACTGCATCAGATTTTTTTTCAAAATCAGCTTTACCGTCTCTATACTTATCTCGTGCTTTTTGTAATTGGTCTAATCCTGGGCCTACTCCATTTTTAGTATAGTACTTTAAGAATTCTTTTTTAATAGCTTTATCTTCTGATCTATTTTCTTTATCGTAGTCTAGACCAGAAACGGCTTTTTCAAATTCTTGTTCTTCTGCTTGAGACATATCAATAGGTTGAAAGAAAGTAGATTTACCTGCACCTGTTCTTTCGTTGTAGGCTTTCAAATAATCTTTTACGCCATTGGTACCATTCTTTGCAGCAGTGTTAAATCCTTCTATTTCATCTTTAAATTTACCTCCATGATCATTAGCAAATAAAGAGAAATTACCTTTTAATAGTTTATTATATTCAGCTATTTTTTGATAAGCATTTCTCCAAGTAGAGAAAACTGCTGAAGATGGTATAGCTCTTTTAGCTCTAGAAAAGTTAGAAATATATGATACCATTGGATGTGTATACACCATTACCATATAAACTTTATATCCTTTATCTAAAAGGTTATCAAGTCCTTTTCTAAATTGAACTCCTGAAGCTGTAGTATCCCAAACTAAACTAGTTTTGGATTCTGCCGCTGCTGCTACGTCCTTGGCTACTTGAGTTGACGCTGGACCTAGTTTGTTGTGGTATGGATGGTCTGGATCCTCCACGTACTTGTCCGGATTGAACAGGGGTAAACTGCCTAGCTGGAGTTGTTTGAGTAGGTATGTTTTCCCAGCTCCTGCTCCTCCACCCATTATTACCGCTTTCGGTCCTCCAGTCGCCTCGAGTATTAGATCTGATAATTTGATCATTTCTATAGTTATTTGGGTTATTATATGTTCTTATCTTTACTCCGTTGTCTTCCATTTTATCTAAAAGTCTTCCAACAAAGCCTCTATTCGGTTTATCAAATACCACATCTATATCATCAGGATTTGGTATTCTATTATTTAATCTTGGTACAGTAATATTATTTATTACTCTCGGTACATTATAGTTAGTAACTACATTATTTACTCGATTACTAATTCTTGAACCTCTTCTACCATTTACAAATGCTATGTTTGTATTACTAGTTTCCCAATAATTATCTATTCTATTATTCCATCTCCAGTTATTCCAACCGTAGTTCCAATGATAATGATAAGGGTAATTCCAGCTGTTCCATCTCCAACTATTCCAATGCCAACTATTCCAACCAAAATTATAATTAAAAGCCCAGTCGTACCAAAATTCAGTACTATTAAACCATACATCGAATCTATTATATGGTCTCCATATTCCATCTAATCTTGGATTCTGATAGTACCAGCTTAAAGGTTGGTTCATTGCATATTGAGCAAAGTCCCATCTAAAGCTAAAATCAGTTCTCATTTTCCAATTTAGTTTAGAATAACTGTCTATTACTTCTACTTCTTCACCATTAAAATAAACAGGGTCATCATAGTATGAAGCTAGACGATACGTATTACAACTTGTTAATAAAACGATTAATAATATGTATATTAAATTTCTCATACTTTTATTGTAGTTGGGTAACTATTATAAATAGGTTCTGTATTAGGGTTCTCTAAAGAATACAGATTGTATATCATTTTGAATAACTCAAAATTCTTTTCTATTTCATCTATTTGTAGTAGTTTCCAACCTTTACCTTGTATAACATTTTTTTGTTTACTTGGTCCTCTTGAATGAGCTTTTAACCAAATAATACCTGTTCTATCAATCTTAATATTTTTAGACTCTTCTAAACCTTTAGCATAAGCAGCTAACTGAAGGTCATAAGATTTATGAATACTATTAGAAGTTTTGATATCTAATAACCAAGTTTCACCGTTCATCTTACATACTATATCTGCTGTACCGGCATACTTATGTTCATCAGACCAAACAAAATCTTCTGATGATATAAGTTCAGGTTTATTAGTTTTCCAAAACTCAGCAAATTTAAGAATCATTTCCCATACTATTTGAGAATATTTAGCATTACCGTAGTCGTCCATCCAAGCTACCTCTTCTCCTAAAACTAACTTTTCAGCAGCTTCATGAACTTGAGTTCCTTCTTTTCCAGCTTTTTTCATAATATAGTCGGCGTTATGCCCAACGTCTTTCAACCATCCTTCGAAAAACTTATTCTTGGGCATATACTGGAGTATGGTAGTTACAGACGGGTAGTATACTCCTTCCGACCTCTTATAAACTCTCCTGTCAAGAAAGTTAATTTGTTTTAGCTCTGGGTTAAAGTCTAATCTTTTCTTTTCATTCTCTTTAAGAATGTTCATTCCTTGTTTGATCATAAATCTAATTTATGGAGCATTAGACGTTGTAAGTCTAATTCTTTAGCTCGTTGTACAAAAGTAGTAAAAGTTCTAAAGCCCATTTCAGATGGGTCTTTATCCGGCAAATCTACCATGAATACTCTTTTGCCTTGGTTTAATAATTGCTCTGCTATTTGTAAAGCCCTATCTCTTGCATCTGTATCTAAAGCTACATATACATCTTTTAATGGACTAGTTATAATTTTTTTATACAATGACGTAGACATGCTCTTTCCTAGCAGAGGAATAGCGTTTCTTCTGATAGCCATTGCGTCAAACACACCTTCACATAAAATAATAGGTGCATTCCAGTTAATAAGATTTTCGAAAAATATTATGTTTTTGGAAGCTTCTGGGTTCTTGTACTTAAAATAGTTTCCATCATAGCTTCTCGCAACAAAAAAGTTGAGTTGGTTGGATCCAGAATAACTCGGGATAATAACTCGTCCTCCATAGTCTCCAGTAGTCGAGTACCCAATCCCATATTTAATAAAATCATTATCGGTAATTCCTCTCTCATATAAATAATTTCTTACTAAATTAGCTACAACTGAAGTAGTAGAAGCATTGTGAAGAGGCTGATACTCTTTTGGTAATTCTATTATAGATAGTCCCTTATATTCAACTTCTTGACCTTGAGGTACATATTTAAGTATGTTTTGAGCTTGTTCTTTTGGTGTTTTTAGTTGATATAATAACGAACGAATAGTTCTTCCTTTAGTTTGACATACCCAACATTCCCAAGGGTTTTGACCCTCTTCGTTAGTATGCATATTGATTTCCAGCTTTGGTTTATGGTGATTGCAGAAAGGGCAATGAAAGGCATAGTTCTCTCTTGCTCTCTTGTGACTTTTACCCAATATATTTTCAATGGATCCTAAAAGGAATGTATAATCCATAACAAATGTCCGTAACTAATACTATAATATACGAACTTTTATTCTAAAAAACAACTAATTACTTAGTTTCTTTTAAAAGGTCGTTTATTGCAGCTTGTACTGTTTTGGTCAAGAATTCTCTATCTCCAGTATCCAAATAGTCTTCTAACTTATTAGTTATAGTTTCAGCCAATAAATTAACATCCTTTTCTGAAAGGCTTAATTCGGATCTGTGTACTACTTTGTTGTTCTCTAATATTACTTTTGATAGTTTCATAATTTCTAACTTACGTCCATTGCATTATTGTAATCTGCTTCATAGCCTTTTTTCTCTAAAGCAGTTTTGATCTTTTCAAGTTGATCATCATTTGGACCTCTGTAATAATCACGAGGTAGGTCTAAACCAGTTAAGTCTTTAATATACTTCTGTGCATCATCAAAAAATCTAATTTTCTCTTTCCAGCTTACATTTGCAGTTGCAGGAACATCATATAAGTAGATACCGTAGAAGTCTCCGTAATCAGTATAGGTAATGCTTATACCTTTTACGTCAAAGTCGATCTTAGGGTCTCCTATACCGTCTCCGTTTATTTCTTCAAATATGATACTACTCAATTTCATAATTAACAATCACAGCAATTGCACTCGCATGATGTACCGCAGTTACAAGTTTTACAATTACAATTCATAGTTTATATATTTTAACTTTTAAATCACCGGTTCCTTTTATTAATCGATGATAGGTCTCTCTAGGTATAAATAGCTTTTCTTTCCCTAATTTACGGGGAATGTCATTATCTAACTGAAAGAGCCAATCTGTATCGTGAAGTGCTTGTACGTATCTATCTTCTTTATCTCTATGCCATACGAATTCAAAAGAGGGAGTTTCCTTAGAAAACTCTCTTATAACAAAACCATTATCCTGTTTTTCTGAATATGGTCTACCAGTAACCTGAGAAGTTTGATCCGCCACCTAGTGATTTCCAATAACGGCCAATATTACATGACCAATAACCTGCTTTAGTTTTATCTTTCTTTTGAGCACATTTATGTCTTGCAGCAAAAGAAGCTCTTGCTCCTCTCTTTTTTAACTTAACTGAAAGACCTGTATCACCAAAAGATACTTTTTTAACATTACCTTTTTTAGATTTTACGTAAACGTAAAACTTTTTTGATCCGCCTCTTTTAGGTTTATTGAGTTGAACCTTTTTACCTCTGTACTCAGCTTCGGGTATGTAGTCTACACTAGCTTTAAGCATTTCAAAACCATTATGATCGAACGTTTCGTTCTGTATTGAAACTGCTTTCCTAAATTTATCCATGTTTATGCTACCCCCAATAGACTCTACTAATTCTTTGATCATTTCATAATCAATCATTTCGTCTATAGAAGCCGCTTCATCGATTGTGTTTTCATCTTCAATCATCTCGTCGATTAAACAACCGATTTCAAACAGAGGGTTATACTTTGGAGATACCATTGGAAGATCTAAAGGAACTCTCATTCCATTATATTCTGCGTATTCTCCTATATCTGTTGTTTCTAAAAGTTTAACATCAGCTTCATCTAACTTAATAGCACCGTCTCTATGCGCTTCTCTTGCTTCTTTGAATAGTTGTATAAAAGCATCAGAGTTATAACGATAGACATGCTCATGCAAAGAGAGACCATTGTCTATGTGGTACTGTAATGATGGGTAGCCGATTATTTCTTTTAGTTTAATCATAGTTATTTCATTTCTGGGTGAAAGAGGAATTTAATAATATTTGCATCTTTGGCAACTTCCTTTCCGTCTATTTCTATACCAATTGGATAAGGTTTAGTTTTATCATCTGCCCAATATGCTACATCGTAACTTTTATCTTCATTACTAGTTACTAATAATCCTCTATTATAAGTATCTTCTTCAGCTTGTAATACAACCATTTCATCGGTAGGAAGAATCATATCACCCATAAGTTTAATATCTCCTTCGTCGTAACCGTCTTCGTTGTATCTATTTTCTTCTTTTAGTACGTCTGGTTTGTAATATGACGTACCGTCTTTTTCGCTAAAGTTCATCGCATCTACTATATCGTCTAATATATTTTCATCAGCAAGGCTAAGAATTACTTTTGCAAATTCTTCAAATCCTATATTATGAGCAAGTTTTTCTAACCTTCTTCTTGCTACATTTAGCTCTTCATTGACGCCATAAGTCTTACAGGGGTTTTGTCCACACCCGCAATTTTGCTCTAAAATTATCTTACTTAGTTTCATCAATAAAATCTTTTCGGTAAAACTTACCTAATATATTGTCGTTTATATGAGTACTATATGAGTCCTCTAATACGTTATTTATAAATAGGTGCTTTGTCTCGTAATATGTGAGTAGCTTTTTATTGGGAACAAACTCTAATATTTTCTTTTCCCAATTTTCACCTGCATCATCTTTTTTAGCAAGTGCCATAATTTCCTTTTGTGAACCAAAATAGTCTTTCCAGTCTGATTCAGTTCTTATCTTCTGTTTAAGAGGTACTCTACCACCTATTCCTTTTGCCTTTCTCTCTTCCCTCAATGCTTCTAAAGCTCTTTTACCTAATCTTTTGTTGCGTTCAAAGAATAGGACTTTCTTCCCTATGTAGCGGGTATCTGTCGGTTTATGTTTAACCTCGTAGATGAACCCATAGGTACCTTCTGGCATATCTGAAATATCAGTGATTAACCTCCCTTGGTAAGTCCAAGAAGGTCTTGTTGGCATATTTTCCATATTTTGTTAGTCGCTAGATTTTGCTTTTCAGCTCATCTATTTGTAACTGTTGCTGTTTGATAGCTTCAATTAATAACGCGACAATTTTTTCATAACGTACTGCTTTGTATCCGTTGTCTCGATCAACAACTACCTCTGGCAGCACTTTTTCGATTTCTTGAGCGATAACACCAACATCGTGACCGCTATGCTCAGAATTATTATTCCAATCAAATTCATATCCTCCTATTTGATTTATTTTATCTAAAGCTCCTACTATAGGACTTAAGTTATCTTTTAGTCTTTCATCTGATGAGAAGTATGCGGTAATATCACCTGATGCGTCTATTGAACCTGTTACTTCAAGTCCATTTGCAACAGTAGCTTTACCTCCTATATATGTAGCTCCTGAACCAGATACTTTGAATGCAAGTTTAGTATATTGATTACCTGAATAGTAACCTCCATCTCCTGATACTACTGCAAAGTTATCATGTCCATCAGTTGAATTATCTCTAATACCTAATACAAAGTTACCTCCTGCATATGCTTCTAATAATGAACCAGATTGTGTACCTCCTACTAGTCCAACGATTTGTGAATGTGAACCACTAGTATAGTTTGTAATAGATGTTCCTCCTATACTTAAATGAGTACCGTCGAAAGTTAAATTAGCTTCAGCGTTTAAGTAATCTGTTCCTTGTGCTGTTACTAATCTATTATCAGCATTGTTAGCTATATTTAATTGACTACCACTAGCTGATGAAGATATAGTTGCAAGTGAGGCAGAAACACTTCCCCAATCATCTATTGTAACATCATTAGCATCTGCTGTACCAGCTACTGTTAAAGTACCTGTAAATGTATCTGTAGTATTTTTAAGATATGCTGTATGTATGCTAGCACTTAATTCAGCAATAGAACTTGATGCTGATTGAGATACTACGTTATCAGCTGCTGCAAATCCATCTAATAAATGTACTCTTTGAGTATGTGCAGCTCCAGATAGTTCTACAATAGATGCTGAGTTGTAGTTATATAATGTGCTTCTTTGAGAATGAGAAGATGCAGATAATGCAGCTACTCTTGCTACTCTATCAGTATGTGCTGAAGCACTATCTATTGACCTTGTTGCTAGGTAATGAACATCTTTTACATAAAAATTATCTAATGATGAGCTAAAGTTATATAGGTGTCCTAAAGAGGATGATACATCTGACCATCCTGTTATACTAAGTACTCCTTGTACATCTTTATTTCCTACTACACTTGAATTTCCTAATATATGATGAGAACCTGTTCTTAAATGTCTATCATCTGCTGTATCACCAAAGGAGGTAGAACCTGTTGATGTAGATGATATAATAGTTTGTGATTGAAATACTTTAGCTGTCATTCTACCATCAACTACAACATCGCCTGAGTAGTAGGATGAACCTGTTACGCTAAAAATTTTATTATCAAAATCATATGTAAAGCTATTGGAACCAGTAAAATCAATTGCATTAGCAGCTGTACCTGATCCAGACTTAAGCTGAATAGCATATGTTTTTCCTTTTGGTTTTGGTAAGTCTAGGGAAGCTGAGGGATTATCTGACTGAGATCTAAATAGGTTTAATGCAACATTATCAACAGACGCCGAATAGAAAAACTCTTGAAAGTTAGTATCCATTTCGGTGTGCGTTAATGCAGCACCTTTTACAGCTCTTAATGTAATATTACTATCTGGCATCTTATTTACTTTCTAGTTCAGAAATTCTATCTTCTAAATCTTTAATTATACTGTTTGCTTCTCTTACAGCTTCAACTAGCACAGGTACGATAGCACTATAGTTAACACCAAGATAGCCATTATTATCTTCAGAAACAACTTCTGGAAGGACTTTTTGAATGTCTTGTGCTACTACACCAATACTTTTTTCTTTTGAATCTTTGTACGTAAAGTACACTCCATCTATACTATCAATTCTACTTAATGCATTATCGATAGGTCTAATATCTTCTTTCTGTCTAATATCGGATCCTTGAACAACAGTTCCTGAAGCTTTAATTGATCCAGATACCATAAGTTTATAAGATAAAGGAAGATCAGAGCTTTCATCTACTCCTATACCTACATTATTATTAGTATCTAAAATTAATCCTTGACTTGATGAGACTGCTGAAGATCCTGAAAAGACAGTAATTCTTTTATTTACTCCTGCATTTTGTAACCCTTTTATAAGGCTAACTTCTACTGAACCACTATTTACTGGTACAGCTGAGCTACTAGGGTAGTATAAAGTAAGTACTTGACCATTAGCAGAAGCTGAATAGAAATAAGCTCCAAAGTTATTATCTACTTCTGAGTACGTTAATGGTGTTCCTTTATCTGCTCTAAAATTTATTGCCATTATATATCTAATTTTACGACAAATGTCATATCAACATTTTCCGATTTTGGTATTGGTCTTGTAGTTTTTGCTACTGCTAATAATTCATTCGCTTCATTATACAATCCCAATGTTGTTATGTAAGGTCTAAACTGACTACCTGTCAAATTATCTCTTACAGTGTTATCCGAACCTGATATTGCAGAAGGGTTGTAAGAGAAGTTCATCTCTGATTCCTTCACAGTACAGTGAACGTTATATGTATAAATAGGTAGGTTTGATTTCCAGTGCACGATAGGTCGAGCATAAGTCGAATAATATCTTGCAGCAACGTCATCTGTAATTATAACCTGTCCTTGATTATAAATTACATCACCTACCACTCTTTGATTTTTAGTATAAGGTAACGTTGAACCAGATAGAACTAATCTACCTTCTTTATCATCTATTACCTCGTACCTCTCATGTAATATACTTTCAGTTACTATGTATTCGCTCCCAGTTTCGATAACAAAATCACCTTCGCTAGAAATGTAATCTTCTTCATCGATTGGGTCAGTGCCGTACCAATGATCTAATCTTTCGATATAATCATCTACAAAATTGTTAGCTCTGCAATACTCTGTATCCCAAAATCTATCAGTATTTTCGAAGAACGGTTTTAAAACTAATGTTCCTGGTTCTATATGGGTTCCAAAAACATCTCTTGGTATGGATATTACTCCTACCTCTTTACTACTACTTCTAGAACCGGTTAAGGTTAAAGTTGTTTGTAGTGATAAATCATACGAACCAGAAAATGTACCTAATGTACTACTACCGCTATAATAATTGTGATATATACTATCGAAGACTAACTTTTGGTATCTATTATTTCGATAGTCTGTAGGATATCG
>Ga0207993_1000420_pt1 | contig 16679 bp, 19 predicted proteins | sample ETN01SmetaG_2_FD_185791 | JGI IMG/M metagenome (GOLD analysis project Ga0207993, IMG submission 185791) | Marine microbial and viral communities from oxygen minimum zone, Eastern Pacific Ocean - ETNP2014F12-01SV265 (SPAdes) (version 2) | ecosystem: Environmental > Aquatic > Marine > Oceanic ...
ATTAGTCAAATTAGTATTGTCTTACAATATCATCTTTTAAAAAATAAATCTTTTATATCTTTGCAAAACTTATTTTAAATATGAAATACAATAAATTCCTTGAAGAACTTGAACAAATAGATGCCGATCACAAAAAGTTTTCAATTGAAACTCCACTAAGAAAGGACGCGTTTGAGATGTCTGATGATGAAAAAATTTCTATCATTCAAAAAAATGTACAGGAAATCTTACAAACGTTAGGTATGGATATGAATGATGATAGCTTGAAAGGGACCCCACTAAGGGTTGCTAAAGCGTATGTAAAAGAAATATTCGGAGGTTTGAATCCTAAAAATTTACCAAAAGCATCAACATTTGATAATAAGTACCAGTACGGAGAGATGTTAGTTGAAAAAAATATTACTGTTTTTTCAACATGTGAACATCATCTTCTTCCAATATACGGGAAAGCTCATGTAGCATACTTTTCTAATGGAAATGTAATAGGATTGTCTAAAATGAATAGAATTGTGGATTACTTTGCTAGAAGACCACAGGTTCAGGAAAGATTAAACATTCAAATAGTAAGAAAATTACAACAATTCTTAAATACAGAAGATGTTGCATGTGTAATAGATGCAAAACACATGTGTGTAAATTCCAGAGGAATTAGACATATCGATTGTAGTACAGTTACTGGAGAATTCGGAGGAAAATTTAAAGATAAGTTAATAAAAAGGGAATTTTTAGATTATATTCGTTAAGAAAGATAAGTATTTAACGATGTCGATATCAAATCAGAATCTTAAATTTTATAACTCTCTTACATCATCAAAAGAAATTTTTAAGCCAATTAATAAATCAAGAATTGGTATGTATGTTTGTGGACCAACAGTCTACAATACAGTTCACCTAGGCAATTGTAGAACCTTTATTTCATTTGATTTAATATATAGATATTTAAAACACATTGGCTACGATATAAGATATGTTAGAAACATAACTGATGTTGGTCATCTTGAGGAAAATAGCGATGATGATAAAATTTTGAAAAGAGCCAAAATTGAAAACCTTGAGCCAATGGAAGTTGTTCAAAAATATTCTAATGAATTTCATGAGATAATGGAAAAGTTTAGTTTGGTAAAGCCAAGCATTGAACCTACTGCCAGCGGTCACATTCCCGAGCAAATAGAAATGATTGAGGAAATTATTAGTAATGGACATGCTTACGAAAAGAATGGTTCCGTATACTTTGACCTTAATAGTTTCTCAAATGATTTTGAATATGGAAGACTTAGTAAAAGAAATTTAGATGACGTCATTAATGAATCTAGAAAACTAGAGAACGTAAGTGACAAAAAAAATCCACAAGATTTTGCTCTTTGGAAAAAAGCAGCTGATAAACATATTATGAAATGGAATTCACCTTGGAGTTTAGGTTTTCCTGGATGGCATTTAGAATGTTCTGCTATGAGTAGAAAGTACTTAGGTGAAAAGTTTGACATACACGGTGGAGGTATTGATTTAAAATTCCCACACCACGATTGTGAAATCGCTCAATGCGAATCAACAAATAAGAAAAATCCTGCTAATTACTGGCTACACACCAATATGCTTACTTTAAATGGTAAGAAAATGTCAAAATCAACAAATAATTTTATTCTTCCTCAAGAAATATTTGATGGTAATAATAAATTTTTTGAAAAATCTTTCAGTCCCAACATAGTAAAATTTTTTATGTATCAAGCTCATTACAGAAGCCAACTTGACATATCTAATGATGCATTACTTGCATCAGAAAAAGGGTTTAAAAAAATTGAAAAAGCCTTCTTTTTAATTGATGATTTAAAAGTTTCTAAATCATGTGATTTTAATTGTGATTCATGGATTAACAAATGCTATCAAAATTTAAATGATGATATTAACACACCAAAACTAATTGCAAATATTTTTGAGATTGTAAAATTTATTTTTGAAGTTAAAAATGATAAAATGAAAATTGATAAAGAATCCAAAACAAAAATTAAAAATTCACTTAGTGTTTTTGTAGAAGAAATTTTGGGACTAAACTTTACTAAAAAAAGTAGTGTTGATTTAGATGTTGATTTAATCGAACTTGTTAAAGAAATTAGAAATATTGAAAGAGACAAAAAAAATTACGAATTATCTGATTTAATTAGAGATCGTCTCAATAGTCTAGGTATTAATATTGAAGACAATAAATGAAAAAAATTTTAGTCTTTCCAATAGTACTTTTAATCAAAATTTATCAGCTAATTATTTCCCCTGTTCTTGGTCATAATTGCAGATATAATCCTACCTGTTCTGAATATTCAAAAATGTGTTTTCAGAAACATGGGCTTTTTTACGGATTTTATTATTCTTTTAAAAGGATTATTAGCTGTCACCCATGGGGAAATAGTGGTTATGATCCTATTCCCTAACAATATTAATATATTTGAAAAAAACTACAAATGAATGATTTTATATTCGAACATGATTTAAATGAAAAGTTCATCAGTATAGGACCTATTACAATATATTGGTATAGCTTAATGTTTCTTTTAGCATTTGTTTTTGGATATTATTTATTAAAAAAAATATATATAAAAGAAAATAAGGATGTAGAGCTATTAGATCCTTTTTTAGTACATATGGTTTTAGGAACCATAATAGGTGCAAGATTAGGTGAGGTGTTTTTTTATAATTGGGACTATTTTAAAGATAATTTATTAGAAATCTTTCTACCATTTAAGATAAATGGTTTTGACTGGGAGTTTGTTGGATTTAGAGGTTTATCAAGTCATGGTGCAACAATAGGAATTATAATATCTATAATTATCTATAAAATAAAATATAAATATGATTCAGTTCTGTGGATATTTGATAGACTTGTTATTGCTGTAGCGTTAGGAGGAACATTAGTTAGAATTGGAAATTTTTTTAATTCTGAAATTGTTGGGATATTTACTAAATCTGATTATGGTGTTGTATTTCTAAATAGAGGTGAAGTCCTGCCTAGACACCCAGCTCAGCTCTACGAGGCATTTGGTTATATTATACTTTTTGTCATATTGATGATAATATATAATAAAACAAAAGTAAAAGATAAAAAAGGCTTCATTTTTGGATTCTTCCTTATGTTTTTATTTGCGGTTAGATTCATAGTTGAGTATGTTAAAGAAAGTCAAGGGGGCTTGGAAGAACAATTTGGGATTTTATCAACCGGACAATGGCTTAGTATTCCTTTCATAATTTTCGGTATTGGATTAATGATTAAAAGTCTGTTATTTTTAAATGAAAAAAAATAATTTGACATCAGGATTTAAAAAACTGGCCATCACACTTTTTTTAATGTTTACTGGTCCAGTTTTTCTTTATCAAGCTTTTAGTAATATTGGACACCAATGGTATTATTACGTTTTAGCTATTGGCTTAATTTTGTGCATAGCGTCACTAATTACATTATTTTCTGGCATAAAGTCTATTATAAACCATATTTTTGAAAAAGATTAACTGAGATGATTGAAATAACTTTTCCAGACGGAGCCGTAAAAGAATATAAAAAGGGTATATCACCTATTGAAATTGCTAGAAGCATTAGTAATTCCCTAGCCAAAAACCTTTTATCAGTATCATTCAATAAAAAACAAATTGAATCATCTTCAATATTAGAAGAAAGTGGTAGCATAGAATTTCACTTTTGGGAAGATCCGAAAGGTAAAAGTGCTTTTTGGCATTCATCAGCTCATTTATTTGCTCAAATAATTAAAGAATTATATCCAAAATCAAAGTTGACGATAGGACCACCAATAGAAAATGGATTTTATTATGATTTGGATTTAGGGGATCAAACAATCTCAGAAAATGATTTTGAAAAAATTGAAAAGAGAATAATAGAAGAAGCTAGAAAAGATCATAAATTTTCAATTAGAGAATCGTCAAAGGAAGATGCAATAAACTTTTACAAAAATAATAACAACGAATACAAAATTGAATTAATTGAAAATTTAGGTGATGAAAAAATTACGTTCTGTGATCATGCAAATTTTTCAGACCTGTGTAAAGGTGGACATATTCCATCAACTGGTCACATAAAAGCAGTAAAACTTCTTAATGTTGCTGGTGCCTATTGGAGAGGAGACGAAAATAATAAACAACTTACTAGAGTTTATGGAATTTCATTTCCAAAACAGAAATTACTAAATGAGCATCTTGAACTTATACAAGAGGCAAAAAAAAGAGATCATAGAGTACTTGGAAAAAAACTAAAACTTTTTACATTTTCTCAACAAGTTGGACTTGGTCTTCCATTATGGCTACCAAAGGGTGCGGAACTTAGAAAAAGATTAGAGGATTTTTTAACAAAAGCACAAAAAGCTGCAGGTTATGACATGGTTGTTAGTCCTCACATTGGAAATAAGAAACTTTACGAAACATCTGGACATTTTCAAAAATATGGTGAAAGTAGTTTTATGCCAATAAAATCACCTAGCTCAGATGAAGAATTCCTGCTTAAACCAATGAATTGCCCTCACCATTGCGAAATTTACAAATCTGAACAATGGAGTTACAAAGATTTACCAATTCGTTATGCTGAATTCGGAACAGTTTACAGATACGAACAAAGTGGTGAATTACACGGCTTAACTAGAGTGAGAGGATTTACACAAGATGATGCTCACATATTCTGCTCACAAGATCAATTAGTTGAAGAATTTGAGAAGGTAATTGATTTGGTTCTTTATGTTTTTAATACTCTAGGTTTTGATAATTATGAAGTTCAAATTTCACTAAAAGATAAAAATGATGATGAAAAATATATTGGGAGTGCTGAAATGTGGGATCTTGCAGAGAATGCAATTGTAAAAGCAACAACAGCTAAAAAATTAAATTATACAATTGAATATGGGGAAGCTGCCTTCTATGGACCTAAACTTGATTTTATGGTTAAAGATGCTCTTAATAGAAAATGGCAACTAGGGACAATACAGGTTGACTACAATTTACCGGAAAGATTTGATTTAAAATTTAAAAATAAAAACAATCAAGATGAAAGACCAGTCATGATCCACAGAGCACCATTTGGTAGTCTTGAGAGGTTTGTAGCAATATTAATCGAACATACTGGTGGTGTTTTTCCAATGTGGTTAACATCAAATCAAATTGTTTTAATTAGCGTTGGTGAAAAACATGAAAAATTTGCTAAAAAAGTTTCAAGTTTATTAGAAAAAGCTGAAATTCGTGCAACTTTAGACAATAGGAACGAAACTGTTGGTAAAAAGATAAGGGAAAGTGAACAAAACAAAGTACCGTATATGGGTATAATTGGGGACAAAGAAGTATCTAGTAATAGTGTATCAATTCGTGGACTTGGTGGTGATGAGGTTGGTGAGATGAATATTGATGAATTGATTAACTTTATAAAAAACGAGGAAAAGAAATCTTTAATTAATAACTAAATTTTAAAACCATAGCAGCACTAAGAAGAAAAAGAGGGAGAAGACCTGGGAGAATAATAAAAAAGAACCCACACAACATAAATGAGTTTATCAAAGCTCCAGAAGTTAGGTTGGTAGGTGATAATGTAGAAATTGGAATATACCCCTTACAAAAAGCTCTAGAAATCGCAAAAAGTTTGGACACAGACTTAGTTGAGATTTCTCCAAAAGCAAATCCTCCAGTATGTAAAGCTTTAGACTACAAAAAGTTTTTATATGATCAAAAAAAGAGAGAAAAATATCTTAAAGCTAAAACTCAAAAAGTTGTTGTAAAAGAAATAAGATTTGGACCACAAACTGACATTCATGATTATGAATTTAAAAAGAAGCATGCTATTAAATTTCTTGAAGATGGAGCAAAGTTAAAAGCATTTGTTTTTTTTAAGGGAAGATCAATCATTTTTAAAGAGCAAGGGCAAATTCTACTTCTAAAATTAGCTCAAGAATTAGAGGAATATGGAAAAGTTGAGCAATTACCTGTGCTAGAAGGAAAAAAAATGATTATGTTTGTGAGCCCAAAAAAAGCAAAAAAGAAGTAATAATGAGTAAACAGAAGACTAAATCTAGCGCAAAAAAAAGATTTAAGGTTACAGGAACTGGCAAAATCAAAAGAAAACATGCCTTCAAAAACCATATTTTAACAAAAAAATCTAAGAAAAGAAAGTTAAAGCTTACTCACTCATCTCTTGTTAGCGATAGTGATTTGGGTAGTATTAAAAAACAATTGAGATTAAAATAATTTGTATAACCGGTAAAGGGTTTTTTTAAAGTTCTTTTTAGACACCCAAGCCAAAATTATAATTAAAATGCCAAGATCATCAAATTCAGTAGCTTCTAGAAAAAGAAGAAAAAAAATTCTAAAAAAAGCAAAAGGTTATTTCGGAAGAAGAAAAAATGTTTACACAGTAGCAAAAAATGCTGTTGAAAAAGGACTTTCTTATGCTTACAGAGACAGAAAAACTAAGAAAAGAGTATTTAGGTCTCTATGGATTACCCGTATCAACGCTGCAGCTAGACAACATGGACTTTCATATTCAGAGCTAATAAATCAATTAAAAGTTAAAGGAATTGAAATTAATAGAAAGGTCTTAGCAGACTTAGCGATGAACGATTCAGAAAAGTTTTCAGAGATTGTTAAAAGTATAAAAAATTAGAAGGGATCTTCTTCATCATCAGATCTATAGCTACCACTTTCAAATGCTTGGTCAGGGTTTACTTTAGGATCTTGATTTAACTTAGACTCATATTCAAAAGGATTATCATAAGAGCTTAAATTTTCAAATTTTCCAAGAGAACTGATAAACTTCAATTTGATTGAATTTAAACCACCATTTCTATGTTTTGCAACAATGAATTCGGCTTGACCTAATGCAGAAGAATGATCTTCATCATCCCACTCGTCCATCTTGTAATACTCCGGTCGATATAAAAATGATACGATATCGGCATCTTGTTCTATAGCTCCTGATTCTCTTAAATCGGAAAGAATAGGTCTTTTTACTCCACCTCTCAACTCAACAGCTCTGGATAACTGAGATAATGCAATTATCGGAATATCCAATTCCTTTGCAAGAGCTTTTAAATTTCTTGAAATAGTAGAAATTTCTTGTTCTCTATTGCCACTTTTTTGACTAGAACCCAAAGTCATTAGCTGCAAGTAATCTAAAACAATAAGTTTAATTCCATATTGTGATGAAAGTCGTCTAGCCTTTGCTCTTAGTTCAAATATTGATAAAGATGGAGTATCATCAATATACAGAGGAGCATTTTCCAAATTGGAAACTTTAACATTTAATTGTTCCCATTCAAATTTCTCAAGTTTACCTGTTCTAAGCTTTTCTGAATTCAAACCGGTTTCTGATGAGATTAACCTCGTAATCAACTGTATACTTGACATTTCCAATGAGAAAAATGCAACTGGAATATTATTTTCTACGGACATATTTCTAGCCATAGATAATGTAAAGGCAGTTTTACCCATACCAGGCCTTGCTGCAATAATAATAAGATCACTTGGTTGCCATCCAGATGTTAACTTATCGATTTCAAAAAATCCTGAAGCAATACCACTCAAACCCTCCTTTTTTGAAATTTCCTCAATTTTTTGTTTTGCTTGAATTACAAGATCTTCAGCTGTTTGAGTATTTTTTTTAAGATTGCCTTGTGAAATATCGTAGATTTTAGATTCAGCATCATCCAGAAGATCAAAAACATCAGAGGTTTCATCATAAGAATTTTCAATAATTTCATTTGAAATTTGAATAAGTCTCCTTTGAATAAATTTCTGTAGAATAATACGAGAGTGAAATTCTATATGAGCAGATGAAGATACTTTTTGAGTAAGTTCAACTAAATAGTAGTCACCACCAACTAAATTAAGTTTTCCTTCTTTTTTTAATTGATGAGATACTGTCTTAATATCAATAGGTTCTTGTTTATCAAATAGGTTTATGATTGAATTAAAAATGATTTTATGACTTTCTTTATAGAACGCATCGGGTTGTAAAATATCAATAACTTCATCAACACCTTTTTTGTCAATCATCATAGCACCCAAGACTACCTCCTCAAGATCGACTGCTTGTGGGGGAATTTTTCCTTTCTGAATTGGAAAAATTGAGGGATTTCCAGATATTGATGATGATTTTAAACTTTCAACTCTTTTCACATATCTAACTTAAACAAATCCAAGTCTAATAAACAATTATTGGAAAAAATTAAACGAACAGAAAAATGTTAATAAGTGAGTGGTTATTGTTAATATCGACTATAATTCATTAAAAACACCCATTTCAGTAAATCTTTTTAATCTATTTTCAAGTAGATCTTTTATTTTCTGTTTTTTTAGGTCTTGAAATGTTGATATTATTTCTTTTTTAACTGTGTTAAAAATTTTATCTCTGTTTTGATGTGCTCCACCTAATGGCTCTTTAATTATCTTATCAATTAACTTATTTTCCTTCATGTCACTAGGGGTCAACTTTAAAACATTAGCAGCCTCCTCTTTAAAATCCCAACTTCTCCAAAGTATTGAAGAACATGATTCAGGTGAAATAACAGAATACCAAGTATTCTCAAGCATCATAATCTTATCACCAATACCAATGCCTAATGCACCACCAGATGCACCTTCACCGATAACTATGACAATTATCTGAGTTTTTAGATTAAACATTTCATAAAGATTTCTTGCAATAGCTTCTGCCTGTCCCCTTTCCTCTGCTTCGATACCTGGGTAAGCACCAGGTGTATCTACCATAGTAACAACTGGAATTTTAAATTTTTCAGCTAATCTCATTAATCTCAAAGCTTTACGATAACCCTCAGGATTTGCCATGCCAAAATTTCTATATTGTCTAGTTTTGATGTTGTTTCCCTTTTGCTGACCGATAAACATAAAAGTTTGTTTGTCAATCTTACCCAATCCTCCAATCATTGCCTTGTCATCAGAGATATTTCGATCACCGTGTAACTCAAGAAAATTATTTTCAGTCAAAGCATTGATATAATCTAAAGTGTAAGGTCTTGATGGATGTCTTGAGAGTTGAACTCGTTGCCATGGAGTTATATTTGAATATATTTCTTTCTTTTTAGCCTCTATTTTTTCTTTTAATTTTTTAGAAGTATCGCGTACATCAACTTTACTTTCATCACCAAGCAAATTACATTTCTCAAGCTGATCTTTTAAATCTTTTAGGGGAAGTTCAAAATCTAAATATTCCATAAATTCTATATCAAATATACATTTAATAGAATCATAATTTTACTTTTTTGCGATTTTCATTATCTGTAAAGTAATCAGTAAAAAAACAAAATTAGGCCCCCAAGCGCCAAGAGCTGCATTAAAGTCAGATTTTACAACTAAAACAGAAAAAAATTTGTCGAAAAATATAAATATGAAAGCAAGAGCGATTCCAAATGCTAAGTTCAAACCTATTCCTCCCCTTCTTTTAAATGAGGATACTGACACAGCTAATAATGTTAAAATTAAAACAGAGAAAGGAATACTCAGTCTTCTATTTCTTTCTAGTAGATGATCATTTAACAACGGTGAACCACTCGCTCTTTCTTCCTCAATAAATTTATTTAGCTCAAAAAAACTTAGTGCTTTAGCTTGGTATTTTAAAGACGATAAATCATTGATATTAAAGTTAAATAGAGTGTCATAAATTCTTCTTGATTCTAAAACCTCAGTCTCTTTAACAAAAGATCTTTTAAAAAAATCTGTTAGTCTAAAAATACTATCCTCTTCAACCCATCGAATATTTCTTGCAGAAATTTTTTCAACTAGTTTGTTTTCATTAAATAATTCATGAGAAAAGTTATAGGCTTGATTTCTTGTAGGATTATAGGAGCTAACATATATAAATTCATTATCAGAAATTTGTTTATACAAATTAGATAAGTTTCTATCCTTTTTATTTTTACTTAAATATTTATACTGAAATTCATTGAAGCTTTTATTTTTTTCTGGCACTATAAACATTCCTGAAAATGCAGAAACTAAAAAAATTATTGTGGCAGATATAATATATGGTTTTAAGAACCTATTAAAAGATATTCCTGAGCTTAATATAGCAGTAATCTCAGAATCTGAGGATAATTTAGAGGTAAACCATATCACTGATAAAAAAACAAAAATTGGAAATAAAAAATAGCCGTAATACCATACAAAATCAGAGTAATAATCTAGAATTTGATTTAAGGACAACTCATGTTCTTTAAATTTATCAATCTTTTCAGAAACATCTACAAGAATTCCAATTGGAATAAATAATAGAAACATCATCAAAAATGTCAACAAAAACTTCTTAATAATATATAAGTCAAGAATTTTCATCAAAGTTTATTATCTAATTGTTTTACCATTTTATTTTTCCAATCTAAAAATCGACCTTCATTAATAGCAATCTTGCACTCTTCAATAAGCCAACTGTAAAATCCAAGATTATGAATAGTTGCAATTTCTTTTCCAAGATATTCATTGATTGTAAATAAATGTCTAAGATATGATTTTGTATATAGTTTATCCACAAATGTGGTACCACAAGGATCAATTTCACTATTATCATCTTCCCATTTTTTATTTTTAATATTTATCGTTCCATTTCTGGTAAATAACATCCCGTTTCTAGCATTTCTAGTAGGCATAACACAATCAAACATATCTACACCCAAAGCAATGTTTTCAATTATATTTATTGGTGTGCCAACACCCATTAAATACCTTGGTTTAGCAATGGGAAGTATTTTACACACATCCTCACACATCTCATACATTAATTCATGTGGTTCTCCAACGGATAATCCACCAATTGCATTAGCTGGGAGGTCATGTCCAGCTATTATTTCAGCAGATTGTTTTCTTAAATCAGAATAAACACTTCCTTGAACAATTGGTAATAAATATTGATTATGATTATAAATTGGTTTGGTTGCATTGAATCTATTTATACATCTTTTTAACCACTCATGTGTTAAGTCCATTGACTTTCTGGCATAATTTTTTTCACATGGATAAGGTGGGCACTCATCGAACGCCATAATAATATCAGCACCAATATTACGTTGAATATCCATAACATTTTCTGGCGTAAAAAAATGGTATGAACCATCAATGTGAGACTTAAACTTAACACCATCTGGATTAATTTTTCTATTCGCTGACAAAGAATATACTTGGTATCCTCCACTGTCAGTTAAAATATTATTATTCCAACTCATGAATTTATGTATTCCACCAGCTTTATTTATAATTTTTTGACCTGGTCTTAAATAAAGATGATAGGTATTTGATAGTATAACTTTTGGAGAAACATTTTCAATAAGATCCTTGTTATGTACACCTTTGATCGCAGCTGATGTAGCTACAGGCATGAATATTGGTGTTTCAAAAGTTCCATGATCTGTTGTCACCTCACCAGTTCGAGCCGATGTGTTTTGATCAGTTTTATGAATCTTAAAATTCATTTATTTCAAATATAATTTATATAAATTTTAGAAAATGATTTCTTGTTGATTAATTAATACTAATAGTTAATAAGTTTAAGTTTATAAAGAATTAAAATGTTTAATAAATCATATTTTTGAATTAATGACTAACCTATCCGATTTTGTCATCCAAGTCAGGAGAGATATTTTAAGAATGGTACATGCAGTTAATTCAGGTCACCCAGGTGGATCACTTGGTTGCGCAGAATTTATGGTTGTTCTTTATCAAAAAATTATGAAAAGAAATAAAGATTTCACAATGGACGGTGAAAACGAAGATCTTTTTTTTCTTTCTAACGGTCATATTTCCCCTGTATTTTACAGCGTACTAGCTCGATCAGGATATTTTCCAATTTCAGAGCTTCAAACGTTCAGAAAAATAAACTCAAGATTACAAGGTCATCCCACAACTCATGAAGGTTTGCCAGGTGTAAGAATTGCAAGTGGTTCTTTGGGTCAAGGTTTTTCAGTTGCCATTGGTGCTGCAATTAGCAAAAAACTTAATAAAGAAAAATCTATTGTTTATAGCTTACATGGAGATGGTGAATTACAAGAGGGGCAAAATTGGGAAGGCATTATGTATGCAGCAGCTAACAAAATTGATAATCTAGTTTGTACAATTGATAATAACAATAAACAAATTGATGGCGATTTAAAAGACGTTTTAGACATGGGTAATTTAGAAGCAAAATTTGATGCATTTGGTTGGAAAGTTTTAACCCTTGAAAAAGGCAATGATATTGATGAAGTTGAAAAAGTATTAAATGAAGCCAAAAACTTATGTTTTAATGAAAAACCCATTGTAATTATAATGAATACTGAGATGGGTAATGGAGTAGATTTTATGATGGGTACTCACAAATGGCATGGAGTGGCTCCCAATGATGAGCAACTTGAAAAGGCTTTAAATCAGAATCCTGAAACAATTAAAGATTATTAAATGGGAAAATTCGTAAATCAAGGGGATAAAGACACTAGGTCTGGTTTCGGAGTTGGATTACTTGAATTAGGTCGTTCAAATAAAAATATTTTAGCACTCTGTGCAGATCTAACTGGATCACTAAAAATGAATGAGTTTAAAAATGAGTTTCCAGATAGATTTTTTCAAGTTGGAATAGCTGAGGCCAATATGATGGGTATAGCAGCTGGAATGACAATTGGTGGAAAAATACCTTTCACTGGCACTTTTGCTAATTTTTCAACTGGCAGAGTATATGATCAAATTAGACAAAGTATAGCTTACTCTGGAAAAAATGTTAAAATATGTGCATCTCATGCAGGTGTTACTTTAGGTGAAGATGGAGCTACTCATCAAATTTTAGAGGATATTGGACTTATGAAGATGCTTCCAGGAATGACAGTAATAAATACATGTGACTTTAATCAAACAAGAGCAGCTACTATTGCAATTGCAGAGCATAAAGGGCCTGTTTATTTAAGATTTGGAAGGCCAAAGGTTCCTAACTTTACAGATTTTGATCAAAATTTTGAGATTGGAAAAGGCATGAAACTAATTGATGGAAATGATGTAACAATAGTTGCAACAGGTCATTTGGTTTGGGAAGCAATACAATGTGTTGAAAAGTTAAATGCAGAGGGGATTTCAGCTGATTTAATTAACATACATACCATTAAGCCACTTGACGATGAATTAATTCTAAAATCTATTGCCAAAACTAAATGTATTGTTTCTGCAGAAGAACATAATGTAATTGGTGGACTAGGAGAATCAATTTCTAGGTTGATTGTTGAGAAAAATTTAGTTCCAATGGAATTTGTAGCAGTTCAAGATTCATTTGGCGAATCTGGAACTCCAAAAGAGTTAATGGAAAAATATCAATTATCCTGTGAAAATATATACACAAAATGCAAAACAGTTATTTCAAGAAAATAATTCCTCTATTTTTTTTAATTGTAAATTTTTTCAGTAATAATTTAAACTCACAATTTGAAATAGGTGTTAAAGGAGGCCTTAGCTTCAATGCTGGACTAAATCAAGATTATTTCTTTGAATCAGAGAACATGTCATATAACTTATTTGAAAAAAATAATGGTTATCATGTTGGATTGTACACAAAAATTAAATTATTGAAATCATTTTTTGTTCAACCTGAAATTTATTACTCCTCAATAAATAGAAAATATGATTTAACTTTTCCAGCAGATCATGAAAAATATATTGTTGATGAATATCGACAAAATAGGATTATTATACCTGTTTTAGTTGGTATGGATTTGTTTGATAGAGTTAGTTTATTTGTTGGTCCAAATTTCAATTTTAACAGTAAGATGTTTTTTGAGGAAAATACTGAAGAAATTTCAATTGATGACTTATATGAAAAGTCTAAAATATACCTACAGTATGGATTGTCAGTTAAATTCAAAAAATTGATAATTGATTTTAGAATAGAAAGAGGTTTTGATGAAAGAGAAATAAAGTTTGTTGAAAATATAACAAATGATATAGATCAAATTGTAAAATCAGATGGACTTTTAACTATGATGTCAATAGGTTACCAATTTTAATCATTATCCAGATAATCAGGAACTCCATCTCCATCTGAATCGTCTGGAATTCCATCACCATTTACATCATATTCATCTTTAGTTAATATTTCATCACCGTCATCATCAGAATCAAGGTAATTAGGGAAACCATCTTCGTCAGTATCATCATTATTAAAGTTATGATCTCCATCTAAATCTTCCAGAATAGTCAATACTGTATCGTTATCATGATCCGTTCTATTAAGTGTTAGTAGATTAACCTGAAAAATAAGAGGAGAGTATGGCTTAATTGTACCTGTTCCATTTTCATAATAACCTAAACCTGATGGGAAAATTGCAAATGCAATTCCAAAATTATCAAACTCATAAGTACCGTCCGGATTTATTTGTATTGATCCTCTTTTAATTTTTGGTAAAAACTCTTGAAAACCTCTAACAACATTTTTGGCTTCAAGCCAAACGGGAGATTTTCTTTGATCAAATATTTTGTTATCAAAGAGCAATCCTTTATATGTAATAAAAACTGAGTCAGCAACTGTTGGATTATCACCCGATCCTTCTCTAAGAACTTCATAATATAATTTGTGAACTACAATGTTGTCGTCATCATCTTTAACTTCAATATCAATTGATTTAACCTGCTCAAAAATTGGTGTTTTGTCTGCATTATCACCAGCAATTGTGTCAATAATAAGTTCTGGATTTTGATTGCTTCCAATGTTTTCAAAATCAGTGTAATTATAAAAATGCGTTTGCATAAACTCAATTATTGAATCATTTTCTGCAATATATTGTTCTGCAAGATCTCGTTTTGGAACTGTATCATCTTGAGAATCATCATCTTTTTTACAAGATGTAAGAAAAGAAATATTGAAACTCAGGAATAGAATCAATAAATAACTTTTTTTTGACATATTTTTTGAAATCATCGGCAAGATACAATTTTCTTAATATTTTTGTAAAGCATTTGTAAGCTATTTATAAAGATGAAAACAGAGGTTTTAAACCATAATCAAATATTAAGAATTTGTAACCGATTTGCATTTCAAATTGTAGAAAACTCGAGTGATATTAATGAAATTCTTATAATTGGAATAAAATCAAAGGGCTATGAAATTGCTAAAATTGTAAAAAAACAGATTGAAAATATAGTAAATAAAAAAGTCAATTTAAAGCATATTACAATTGATAAAAATAACCCTAAAGACTCGATTAAGTCAGATTTATCAATAAATGATGATAAAAATGCCGTTTTTTTAATCGATGATGTTTTAAATACAGGGAAGACTTTAGCATATTCACTTTCTTATCTACTTAGTTATAAATTTGAAAGTATAAAGACGCTCGTTTTAATTGATAGAAATCACAAAAAATATCCTATTAAGGTTGATTTTAAGGGGGTTTCATTATCAACAAACATTGATGATAAAGTTAAATTACTTGATGAAAAAAAAGATCTAAAGGCCATTCTTTTCTAAAATTTTCAAAATTTCATCACATATTTTTTTGACATCTCTTTTATTTGAGTTTATGGTATAATTTGCTTTTGAATAATAAATATTTCTTTCAAATAGGTGTTTATTAACAAAACTTAACATTTCACTTTCATTATTTATCGATTTTATAATAGGTCTAGTTGATTTCCTTGAAAATAATCTCTCTGCCAAAATTTTTGATTCTAAATTTAGAAAAAAGGTGAGGTTAGTTTTTTTATTTATTAATTCCATATTATCAAAATAACAGGGTGTTCCTCCTCCAAGTGAAAGAATATGAAAATCATCATAGTCAAGAATTTTTAGTAGTATACTTCTTTCAATCTTTCTAAATTCAATTTCACCTAAATCATCAAAAATTTGTGAGATTGATTTTGAATAGAAATGTTCAATTTCAGCATCTAAATCAATAAATCTTGCGCCAATTTTTTTTGAAAGTTTTTTACCAACTTTTGTCTTGCCACATCCCATGTAGCCTAATAGTACAATAGACGATGTCATATTTAACAAATTTATGAGAAATAATCTTTGATTTATATGTTTACGGCCCTATATTTGCAAGCGTTTGAAAAAGACCTGGTAGCTCAGCTGGTAGAGCATCTCCCTTTTAAGGAGAGGGTCCTGGGTTCGAACCCCAGCCAGGTCACTAATCTAGCGCACGTGGCGGAACTGGTAGACGCGCTAGGTTGAGGGCCTAGTGGGAATTTTCCCTTGGAGGTTCGATTCCTCTCGTGTGCACTACTCATTTTTAAAAACATTATCTTAGATTAAATTGAAGAAAAAGGTTTTTATTATAGGTTCAGGTTTTTCATCTCTTTCTGCAGCATGCTATTTATCAAAAAACAATTACGATGTAAGTGTTTTCGAAAAAAACAAGACCTTAGGAGGGCGTGCAAGTCAATTTAAAGCTAAAGGTTTTACTTTCGACATGGGCCCTAGTTGGTATTGGATGCCTGATGTGTTTGAAAGATTTTTTAATGATTTTGGAAAAACCAGAAGTGATTTTTACACATTAAACAAACTAGACCCTGGATATAGAGTAATATTTGATAAGAAAAATCAAATCCAAATTGGTGATGATTTAGATAAAATTGCTTTTGAGTTTGAAAAAATTGAAAAGGGATCCGGAAAAAAACTCAAAAATTTTATTAAAATGGCAAAAAATAATTACGAATTAGCAGTTACTAATATGCTTTACAAAATGCCT
>Ga0207993_1000422_pt1 | contig 16651 bp, 15 predicted proteins | sample ETN01SmetaG_2_FD_185791 | JGI IMG/M metagenome (GOLD analysis project Ga0207993, IMG submission 185791) | Marine microbial and viral communities from oxygen minimum zone, Eastern Pacific Ocean - ETNP2014F12-01SV265 (SPAdes) (version 2) | ecosystem: Environmental > Aquatic > Marine > Oceanic ...
TTGTGGAGCTGGCGGGAATCGAACCCGCGACCCCCTGCTTGCAAAGCAGGTGCTCTAGCCAACTGAGCTACAGCCCCAAGCCCCTATAGCGTACGCGAACTACCGCCATGCCACTACGAGATAGAGAAATCTATTTTGAAGATTTAAATAGGTCGACCAAACGGCAACTCAGGACACCAAGTCGATAAATAGGATTCGGCCTTATAACAAGCACCAAGAACCGGTCCTTCTGGATGATTCAAGATTTCATTAATTAACGAACCCATCAGTGAATTCACGTTGTCTCCCATGAGATCACCGGCAGCGGTGATGAAGTCCGGTAAAACAATTATTTCCTTTGCTACACAATGGGCTAAGCCTCGCGTACTCACTGCAAGACGAGTAGTAGGAACAATAACTTTCGCTTGAATATTAGGAACCATTTCATAGCTGAGAACGCGCATAGCTTTTCCAACAAAAAATAGATCTGCTTCCGTAGTAAAGGGAGACTCAGATACAACGAGATCAACGTTTACCTTTTTTAACTCCGCTTCTAAAAGGGTTGAATCTTCAAGATCAGTGACGGCAGTTTTTGCTTCTGGGAAAGCGGTCATTGCTGCTAGAACTGCACCAAAAAAAAGAGTTTCTTCATTGGAAGTGTCTTCTAGACCACTCATTTCACCTTTGCTCACTCCTTTACCTACCTGAAATGTGTAGTCAATTTCCCATCCAGATACTTCAGCAACAAAACCCTCTATCGCTTCTTTACGATCTTCAGGAAGTGAACTGATACCCGCAGAAATTCCTGTCTCTTGTAACTCAAGACACGCTAACGAATAACTAAATGAACGTGCTAAATCTTTCGCTCCGCCTTGAAGAATTTTTTTGGCAAGGCGAATGTTTCCTTTCCCAGCAACATCTGGAAAGTCAACGGCAACAAAGGCTGATACTTCGGAAAGTTTTCTAATAAACATGAACTACTTACTCTTGCTCAAAAGACTCGACAACACGTTCCACTTGTATACGCGCCACATCAATACGGTCTCGGCAATGGTGGATTAATTCATCGGCACGAGCGACCTGTGAAGCTAAAAGATCAACATCAACAGTTTCTTCCTCTAACGCACTCAAAATTGTTTGAAGTTCTGCAAGAGCATCTTCATAACTTAAATCACTCACTGATGGAAGGTTTTTTTCAGTTGAGGTCATGATGTTTCTCCTTGATCACTAACTGTAGACACGACAGTACCGTTACTCACCGCAGTAATAAGAATTTCACCTTTTTTTACTTGTTCTTTTTTAGTAATAAGTTGACCATCACTACGTCGAGTAATTGACCAACCTCGCGCTAAAACATTTACCGGGTCAAGTACTCGAAGACGACGTTCAAGTTCGACTAACCGGTTATTTTGGTAGTTCAATTGCTTTGGCGCAGTAAGAGAAACTCTTCTAGCTAAATCATTAAAAGCATTCTCTGTTCTTGTAAAAGTCGTTGAAACGATCTTTGTTAATTTTGAACGCGTTTCATTTTGGAAACGAGTTTCAGTATCAATTACAGATTTTGCCCGTTCAAAAATTGTGTCACTTAAACGAGAAACCTTGTCAGAAAAATCTTTTACATAATTAACTAACGCATTTGCACAAGCAGTCGGTGTTTTAAAAGAACTGTGAGCGACCTCATCTGCCACACTCCGATCAATTTCATGGCCAATACCGGTAAAAACTGGAAGATTTAGCTCGGCAATAGTGCGAGCAACTATTTCTGAATCAAAAATTGAAAGATCTGCAGTTGATCCGCCACCTCGAATTAAAACGATTACATCTGGTCTATGCGAAGAGAGAACTTCTAACCCTAAAACAATTTCAGCAGCCGCATTTTCACCTTGTACACGGCTGTCATATTCCAAAACCGTAAATCCAAACCCACTATTTGAAATTTCTGTTATGAAATCAGCATGAGCCGCAGAACCAACACTTGTAACCAATCCAACTCGAAGGGGGACATCGGGAACTTGTAATAATCCATTTTTTTCAAGAAGCCCCTCATCGAAAAGCTGTTTTAATAATCGCTCGCGTTCTACAGCTAATTGCCCAAGAGTAAATGAAGGGTCAATTTGATCCATAATCAGTTGTAAGCGTCCGCTCGGAGGATAAAAATCTACACGAGCCAAAATACGCACATGAAGATCGTCGCTTAAAGTTAAATTTCCTGATTCAGAAAGTACTTTTTCAACTTGGTTTCTTTTACCTCGCCAGAGAGCGACATTTAAAAGCGCAGCAGGTGCTCGTCCAGGTTCATCATTTGGTTCAACTAAATCAAAATAACAATGACCCGGACGAGAGGTCTTTAAGTTAGAAATTTGTCCTTCAACCCAAAATTGTTCAGGAAATAAAGTCTCTAAGCCTTCTTTAAGCAATGTGCTTAATTCAGAAATAGAAAATACAGAAAATTCGTTGATATCCATTACTAATTCACATTAGTGAAAGTTTCTCTTCAGTTTCTCCCCGACAATAAAAAAGAAGAAATTTTCTACTACGGTCTTGTTCGGTTGATTGATTATTACTATCTTTTAACTAGTTATATCTGTCGTGGGGGGACAATGACAGCGACATTAGCTGAGCCAGAAAATACGTCTGCAGTTAGTCGTGTAGAAACTGTTGCTTCTCTTGCACAAGAATGGGCAAAACGGCGACCAAATCAGATTGCGCTACGCGAAAAAGACTTTGGGATTTGGCAAGAATACTCTTGGGCGAAAACATGGGATCTAATCGTTGACGCAGCCCATGCGCTATTAGCTTTAAATATTGAGCCTGGTGATCGAGTTTCTATACAGTCGGAAGATCGTCCAGAATGGGTAATTTTGGATTTAGCTGCAGTTGCTGTCCGTGGAGTAACGGTCGGACTGTATCCGACTAATCCAACTGCAGAAGTTGAGTATTTGTTAACTGACTGTGGTTCCTCAATTCACTTCGCTGAAGATCAAGAACAAGTTGATCGAGTTCTAGAGATAGAACCGAGTGTTTTACCAGACTTAAAACACATTCTTTATACAGAGCCACGCGGCGTGGTGAGTTATGACGATGACCGGCTTCTTTACTGGGAAGATTTTTTAGAGATTGGACGTAATCATCGTAAAGAATATGGCGGAGCTGTAGATAAGCGAATGGCAGAAGCTCAAGGCGATGATGTCATGACGTTGGTGTATACATCTGGAACAACTGGCCCACCCAAAGGGGCAATGCTTACTAACGACAATGTTGCATTTGCTTTGACACGCCTCACTGGTGAAAACGGATTACGAGGGAAGAGAAAACCCACTCCAAACGATTTGGTTTTAACATACTTGCCTTTATGCCATGTAGCTGAACGCATTTTCTCCACTTGGCATCTTGTGAGTTGTGGATTAACGCTAAATTTTGCTGAATCAATTGACACAGTCCAGATTAATTTGCGTGAAATTCAACCAACGATCTTTTTTGCTGTTCCCCGTATTTGGGAAAGAATGCATGCCTCAGTAATGATCAAAGGAAACGACGCTTCTTTTTTTAAACGAGCATTACTTAAGTTCGGTCTTAAATTGGCATCAATTATCGGCAAAGAAAAAGTTGGGAATAACGGTAAACACACTGTCAAGAGTTGGTTGCTCAATTTAATTGGCTATCCAATTATTTTCCGCCCGTTACTCGAACGAATTGGCCTTCGCCGTTGCTGGCATGCAGGTTCAGGAGCTGCTCCTATCTCGCCAGAGATTCTTGAATTCTTCATGGGTATTGGTGTGCCGGTGTATGAACTGTATGGGATGACAGAAAACTCTGCCGTTGCAACTACAAACCGTCCCGGACGGTTGAAATTAGGAACAGTTGGTGAACCCTATGCTGATATCGGTTTCAGAATTGATGACGAAACAGGCGAAATTCAAACGAAACACCCCGGAGTATTTACTGGATACTGGAATAAACCAGAAAAAACAGCGGAAACTTTTACCGAAGATGGTTGGTTAAAAACTGGAGACGTTGGGGAATGGGTTGATGGCACGCATGTACGCATCGTGGATCGAATGAAAGACATCATCATCACCTCTGGTGGGAAAAACATTTCACCATCGGAGATTGAAAATAGTCTAAAAGCCTCAATGTACGTAAAAGAAGCCATGGTGATTGGAGACCGACGAAAATTCCTTTCAGCTTTGATCGGAATTGAACTTGAAACTGTTGGGGATTGGGCTTTAAGAAAAAATATTCCATATACGACCTACAGAGACCTATCGGAAAAAGAAGAAGTTATTGAACTCATACAAGGGGTAATTAACGAGACAAATGAGAAATTTGCTCGAGTTGAAACAATTCGTAAATTCAGAATGATCCCGAAAGAACTAGATCATGAAGACGGCGAGTTAACTGCAACTCAAAAACTGAAACGGTCGTCTATGGCAGACATGTTCAGTGAACTAGTGGAATCAATGTACCAATGACAGCGATTCCAGTACTTCTTGCCGCATCTTCTGTTGACACATTCATACAAACTTTGTTCAAAGCGCTTGCTCTCGGTTCCCTATATTCAATTCTTGCTTTGGGGTTCGTGCTCATATTTAAAGCAACCCAGACAGTTAATTTTTCTCACGGGGCGTTAGCGCTAGCAGGAACCTGGTTCTTATCAATGATCTTCATGGACTGGGATATTCCCGGGCGTTGGCTACCAGGTCCGAATTGGCTTCATTGGGGCATTGCTTTATTACTCGCCATGCTTGTTACCGCAGTATTTGGCCTAATTATTGAGCGATTAACCATTCGTCCGATGATTGGAGAACCCGTCTTTTCTATGGCGGTCATTACTTTGGGATTGGAAGTTATGATCCGCGTAATCGCTGACGACGCAGTCATGCTAACTCCGCGAAGCCTCGGTATCCCATGGGGTAGTGACACCTTTAAAATCGGTGGCGCTTCAGTTGCATGGTCTTATATCGCCGCTGTTGTTATGGCAGCGCTTGTTTTCTTTGTTATATGGCGCTTTCTCCGTACAAGAACCGGAGTAGCAATGCAAGCAACCGCGTTTGATCAAGAAGCAGCATTGGCGCAAGGAATAAATGTAGGCATGGTTTTCGCTATCGCCTGGGCAGCTGGCTCAGCTTTAGCTGCAGCCGCAGGAATATTCGCATCAATGTCACCTTGGGCGGCAGCTGGTGTGGCCAGTCGTGAAGGAGCCTTCTTTGCTTTTAGAGCCCTACCAGCAGTAATCGTTGGAGGACTAGATTCCGTTCCCGGAGCTCTAGCCGGAGGCATGCTTATAGGGTTTGTTGAGATTTTTGCTGGCCAATATCTTTCAGGTCAAGCAAACATCTTGGGGTACGGCTATCAACAAGTAATCCCTTATGTTGTCATGCTGATCGCTCTACTTATCAAACCCTATGGTTTATTTGGAACTGAAGAGGTTCGTCGAGTATGAGAGGACGGCCCAATCTTTATACCTCGTATGCCTCTGAATCACGGTTATTTCCTACGCGCACTCAACAATTGGCTATAGGAATTGGTTTTATTCTTCTACTTCTAATGCCCTTTGACCTTCCAGTCATTGATCAAGTCCCTCTTATTCGCTTCTTAGGTGATAATGCTTGGCTCCGCGTTGTAAATCGAATGCTTATTTTCTGTATTGCATCTTTAGGTCTGAACATTCTTTCTGGTCTCGGCGGCCAAGTTTCCTTAGGCCACGCGTTTTTTATGGGGGTTGGAGCATATACCGCAGTGCTTGTTGGGGGTCCAGGCTCATCAAATTTATGGGGATGGGGCTTACCAATCTGGATTTGGCTACCTGCTTCAGGAGTAGTCGCTGCGCTTGTCGGAATTCTTGTAGCCCCTGCGGCAGTTCGAGTCCGTGGACTGTATCTCGCCATAACAACCCTTGGTTTAGTTTTCATTGGCTTACATTTGTCAAGAATCTTTCCCGAAATAGCGGGGCCAGGGTCACTTGGTCGAAAATGGCCAAAACTTGAAGTGAGAATTTGGAAAGAAGAAGAACCATTTCTTGATTTTTCTCGAGACGGACACTGGTTTTGGTTTGATATCACCGACAACCAAAAAACGTATTATTTCCTTCTTGCCCTTCTAATAATTTTTGCTCTTTGGGCTGCGAATTTGGCACGGTCACGTACAGGCCGTGCTTTAGCGGCAATTCGCGATCAAGACGTAGCCGCTGAAATCATGGGAGTGCCCGAAGTAAAATATAAAACCATCGCATTCGCTATTTCTTCTTTTTATGCAGGAGTAGCTGGCGCTCTACTCGCTTCCTTTGCCGGGCAAATGCCACCCGAAGCATGGGATTTAATTTTGTCAGTAGAGTTCGTAGCCATCCTTCTCATTGGAGGAATAGGACGAATTTCTGGTGCGCTTGCCGGGACTTTCTTTGTAGTTCTATCTCCAAGATTTGTGGAAGAAATAATTGAATGGATGACTGAACAAGCTGAGGGTGACGGAGCATTTTCAGGAATGTGGGATTTCTTTATCTCTTTAGGTCATGGCGATTTCGGATTCGTATCCATTAATGAAACCGCTCTGGGCTATCCGATCCCATACAGCTCTCTTGACGAAATCATTTATGGTTTGTTAATAGTGTTGTTTATGTTGTTCGAGCCTTTAGGGCTCTATGGAATTTGGATAAATATAAGAAACTATTGGAAAGGGTGGCCTTTCAGTTACTGAATTGTCCAAAAAGATCTCTGGCCATATGGCCTGAGCACAATCCCAAAGAGAGGGGAAAAATATATGAAACACGTGTCGAAATTGCTAGCACTTTTGCTGGCCTTCACGGTTGTTGCTGCAGCTTGTAGTAGCGATGAAGATTCTTCGTCGTCTTCAGCTCCAGCAGAAACAGAAGCCCCGGCTGAGACTGAAGCCCCAGCTGAGGAAGAAGCCCCAGCTGAGGAAGAAGCCCCAGCTGAGGAAGAAGCACCAGCTGAGGAAGAATCAGCTGAAATTATTTACGACTACGGGGTTGATGAGGACACCATCAGAGTTGGCGCTATTGCTGACTTAAGTGGAGCTTTTGCGCCACTAGTAGTTCAAATAATTGCAGCTCAAACTGCTTACTGGGATCGAGTAAATGCAAATGGTGGCATTGCCGGAAAACAAATTGATTTCTGGGTAGAAGACAATGCCTATGATGTTCCTACACATCTTGAACGATATGAAGAGATGAGCGCTGATGACGGAGTTGTCTTCTTAAGCCAGTCAACAGGTTCACCTCACACTGCTGCAATAGCAGAAGCACTTGTTGAAGATGGTTTGGGAGCTATTCCACTTTCATGGTATTCCGGTTGGCCAGATCCAGAATTCGGCGAAAACGTATTCGAGTCCTACACAAATTATTGCTATGAGTCCATTAACGCAGTGGATTATTTAGCAAATAATGTTGTTGAAGGTGACGCGAAACTCGCTGTTCTTTCATTCCCAGGTGAATACGGACAAGACGGTGCAGCAGGTGCAAAAATTGCCGCTGAAGCACTCGGAATTGAAGTAGTTTACGATGGAGAAGCCGCAGTTATCCCAGGCGCTGACCAAACCCCAGTAATTACTGGGTTGGTTGAATCAGGAGCGAATTTGGTATGGCTAACTACCAACCCAACGCTTCTTGCCGAACTTATGGGTGGCGCTGCTGCTACAGGATTTGAAGCAGTTTGGTCAGGAAACTCACCAACATATAACTACATGCTTTTAGCAACAGCTCTTGCTCCTATCCTTGATTCCTCGTTCTACCAGTCAACATATAACTTGACTTGGAATGCAGGAGATACACCAGGTATGGCAGACATGGTTGCTGCTTTGCAAGAGGCAATCCCAGACGATCCAGTATCTGATGCATACACAATTGGTTGGACAGAAGCAATGGCAGCTCATCAAATTCTTGAAGCCGCTGCTGCATCTGGCGACTTGACCAGAGCTGGCGTTATTGCTGCAGCTAATGCAACAACTGTGGATTACATGGGTCTTGCTCCGAACCAAGGTTACGGTGGCGAGATCAATGACTTTATTGTGCGAGAGTCTTACATATTTGATATTCAAGCTGATCTGTTTACTGCCGGTGCAACCATTGCGGGTGGCGGAAGCACAGGTTCAGTTTTGATGAACGGTGGCCCATACGTTTCGGACGTTACCGCCGCTCACGTATATGAAGGCGCTTGCTTCGTAGCTGAGTAATCGCTTTAAAGCAATTTGGGGTGGCCGGTAAACGGCCACCCCAAATTCTTAAACTATTAGAGAATCCCAGGAAACAAATGCTTGAAATCGCCAACTTAGAAGTGGTTTATAACGAAGTAGTTCTCGTTTTGCGCGGCCTTTCCATAGAGGTCCCAGAAGGAGACATTGTGGCATTACTGGGAAGTAACGGTGCAGGAAAAACAACTACAACTCGTGCTATTACAGGTCTTTTAGATGTACATGAAGGAAAAGTCACTAAAGGCTCTGTCACCTTTAACGGTGAACAAATTGATAATAAAAACCCTTCAACAATTGTTCGTAACGGTATAAGCCAAGTATTAGAAGGACGAAGAATATTTGCTGAACTTACCGTAGATGAAAACTTAACTGCTGGTGCGATCACCAGCAAAGACAAAGCAGCTATAAAAACTGCACATGAAAGAGTTATGACTATGTTTCCAGTTCTTGCTGAGAGACGTAAATCAGTTGCCGGATATCTTTCAGGTGGAGAACAACAAATGCTTGCAATAGGTAGAGCATTAATGGTTGACCCAAAACTTCTTATTCTTGACGAACCATCATTAGGACTCGCACCCAAATTAGTTGCTCAGATAAGAGACACAATAGTAGAGATCAACAAAGACGGAACCAGCGTTTTACTTATTGAACAAAACGCAAATATGGCCTTATCCATAGCAAATTACGGGTACATCATGGAAACAGGAAAAATTGTTATGGATGGTGTAGCCAGCAAACTACTTAAAGACGAAGATGTTCGAGAGTTCTATTTAGGACTTCACGGAGAAGGAACAGAACGAAAATCATTTAAAGATGTTAAACATTACAAACGAAGAAAGCGTTGGCTGTCATGAATCAACCTCTTCTTGAAGTCAAAGATATAAGCCTTTCGTTCAAAGGAGTGAAAGCAATCTCCAATGTCTCTTTCCAGGTGCAAGAAGGTGAATTATTTTCCATTATTGGACCAAATGGTGCAGGAAAAACATCAATATTTAACAGCATTAGTCAGGTATACCGCCCTCAGGAAGGTGACATTCTGTGGAAAGGAAACAGCATTCGGGGTCAACGACCCGATGTAGTTGCTGGTCTCGGTATCGCTCGCACTTTTCAAAACATAGAACTATTCCCTCAAATGACTGTCTTGCAGAACCTCTTACTCGGAAGACATATCCGTATGAAAAGATCGTGGCTATCAGGAGCCTTTTGGGTAGGTCCAGCTAAACGAGAAGAGATGGAACATCGGCTTGCCGTAGAAGACATTATTGATTTTCTTGAAATCGAAGAATGGCGTAAACATCCAGTAGCGCTACTCCCTTACGGCTTTCAAAAAAGAGTAGAACTTGGGAGAGCTCTTGCTATGCAACCAGAACTTCTTTTACTCGACGAACCAGTTGCTGGCATGAACCTGGAAGAAACAGAAGACATGGCACGTTTCATTCTTGATATACGTAGAGAACTCGGCATCTCAATGATCCTTGTAGAGCATGACATGAGTCTTGTTATGGATATAGCAGATCGAGTTTTGGTTTTAGATTTTGGACAGAAAATATCTGAAGGCACACCAGAAGAAGTACAAAAAGACCCTGCAGTTATTGCTGCGTACCTTGGTGACGAAGAAGGATTAGCGTTAGACGCTGACTGACATGGCATCTAATGATTTTGATGCACAGCAGTTTAGTGAAATGGCTGCTCGTCAAGTCGCTAAAGAACTTTCACATCCAGATTTAAATCTTTTTCACCTATCTTTTGCTTTTTCGCGAACCGCTACTCAATTTGCTCGTCATGTAGAAACACATGTTCATCGACCATCTGGATTGACATGGGCTGGTTTTAGAATTCTATTTACTGTTTGGGTATGCGGGAGCATGGAATCAAACCGAGTAGCACGCTTTTCTGGTCTTTCTCGAGCTTCAGTTTCTAGCGCTCTAAGAACGTTAGAACGTGACGGATTGATTACTCGAAATCCTGGAAAAAATGACCGACGATCCGTGCTCGTGTCATTAACATCTAAAGGGAAAAAAGCAGTGAAAGACGCTTACAAAGAGCAACATAAAGTTGAAGAAAATTTCTATGGGGTTCTTACAGATAAGGAAAAAAAGATACTGATTGAGTTGATAGAGAAAATTCTTTTTTCTTCCAATGAAGAAAATTAGAGATGCACTTGCTTACTTTCTGGATCATAAAACGGGCGAAAAGAAGCTGTGGCTGGAAATCTTTTACCGTTGATTTCAACTTCAAATGAACCTTCTATAACTTGATCACGGGGAACATCAATTTCGTGAGAAACATAACCCATACCTAAAGCAGCGCCTACTGTATGCCCATACATCCCAGATGTGATCCTTCCAACAATTGTTCCATCTTTATAAACGGGCTCATTGTGGTAAAGCAAAGGTTCAGGATCATCAATACGAAATTGAACAAGACGTCGAGTGATACCGGTTTCACGCTGCGACAGCAAAGCATCACGCCCAATGAAACCACCAGGCTTATCCCATGCAACACCCCAAGAAAGCCCAGCTTCTAAAGGAGTGTCTTCATCACATATGTCGTCCCCCCAATGCCGGTAAGCCTTTTCCATTCTTAAAGAGTTCATAGCGTGCATTCCTGCTAGCTCTAACCCATTTGGTTGTCCTGATTCCCAAAGTTGGTCAAAAGCCCCAACAGCAAATTCAGTTGGCAAATAAATTTCCCAACCAAGTTCACCCATATATGTACGGCGCACTGCAATAGCCCGAGCGTAACCAAAGTCAATTTCTTGAAGTGTTCCAAATGGGAAAGCCTCATTTGAAAGGTCAGCATCAGTTATTGGAGAAACAAAATCTCTTGCTTTTGGTCCAAAAATTCCCAAAGTCGCCCAAGCCGACGTCACATCAGTTACAGCCACACGTGACCCATCAGGGACGTTACGAATAATCCAATCCGAGTCTTTCAATTGAGTTGTATAGGCAGTAACAACTAAGAATCTCTCTTCATCTAAACGATTAACAGTCAAGTCAGCTTCAATCCCACCCCGATCATTAAGCCAAGTCGTATACACCGAAGTTCCTGGCTCCACATCAACATTTGCTGAAGAAATTTTGTTGAGCACCGCTGCTGCATCATGGCCTTGAACCAAAATTTTCGCTAAAGATGTTTGATCAAACAAAGCGGCATTTTCTCTACAAGCCCGATGTTCAGCAGCTGAATGTTCAAACCAATTCTGACGCCCATATGTGTATTCATATTTGGGTTCAACACCTTCAGGAGCAAACCAATTTGGTCGTTCCCAACCGCCATTTTCACCATGACATGCCCCAAGATTTATAAGCCGATCATGGAAAGGTGAACGTCGCACACCCCGAGCAGTTTCGACTTGCCGGAAAGGCCAATGCATCGCATACAACAAGCCAAGTGATTCAACTGAGCGATCATGTAAATAACGACGATTGGTTTGAAATGGTTGAGCACGCCGAATATCAACATCCCATAAATCCATCGGAGGCCGGCCGCCAACGATCCACTCTGCAAGCACTTTCCCAGCGCCACCGGCAGATTGGATACCTACAGAATTAAATCCAGCTGCGACAAAATGATTATCAAGTTCAGGGGTTGGGCCGAGTAAATATCTATCATCTGGAGTAAAAGCTTCAGGACCATTAAAGAAAAGCCGGATACCTATTTCATTTAAAATAGGGATGCGTTCACACGCTCTTTCATATACCGGAGCTAAATGATCCCAATCTTCATCAAGTTGCATAAATGGGCGATCATGAGGTAATCCCTCAGCTCCAAAAGGTTTAGCAATAGGTTCAAAGGCGCCAACAAGTAATCTTCCAGCATCTTCTTTTACATAAATACAGTTATCTGTATCACGAAGAACGGGGAGCCCTGAAGGAAGATCAGGGACTGGTTCTGTTACAAGATAAAAATGTTCGCATGCGTGAAGTGGAATATTGACTCCTACATCCCGGCCAAGTTGATGTGACCACATTCCCGCAGCGGTCACAACATACTCGGCGTCAATCGGGCCATGATCAGTATCAACCCCGATAGCTCTTCCGTCTGAAGTACGGATCGACTCTACTGAAATACCTTCAACAATTTTCGCACCATTCTTTTTAGCTACTGCGGCCAACGCCATAGTGGTATCGACCGGTGAAGCTTGACCATCGCTAGGTATCCAAACTCCGCCAAGAATCCCATCAGGATTTATAAGAGGCCAACGTTCAACTAGTTCATCTGCTTCAATTACTTCAATATCTACATCAAAACAGCGAGCCATCCCTGCCCCACGAACTAACTCTTCCAAACGTTCGTGGTTATCAGCGACACTTAAAGAACCAACTTTTTTAAAGCCAGTTGGATGATCCATATCATGCTCAAGCCGATGATAAAGATCAGCACTATACGCTGCCAGTCGGGTCATATTATGCGTTGCACGAAGCTGGCCAACTAGACCAGCAGCATGCCAAGTCGTTCCGCTAGTTAACGTGTGTCGTTCAAGTAAAACGACATCTGTCCAACCCAATTCCGTTAAATGATAGGCGATACTGGCACCAACAATCCCACCACCAATAATGACTACTTGGGCTCTTTCTGGAACATTTTTGGCCATATAACAATCTCTCTATAAGTTTCCGAAAAGTAAATCTTGTGGTTTGGTAATGCCGGAAGTACGTTACTTCTTCAAATAAAAACCTTTATGGTCGCGTCTATTTTTATGATTAGTTAGGACACTATCTCAATCAAACAATAAGATTATTAGTCAGGAAAAATCAAATGAATGACATCTTCCTTAAGTGGCAAAAAAAAGCAAAGGAAAGCCGAATCCGTATAGTGCTTGCTGATCTCGGAGATCCACGGGCCGATGAAGCCGCTCAACGATTAAGCGAAGAAGAACTAGCAGTAATAATTCCTCCATCAATAGATTCAAATAACCCATATGCACAATTGGCGGTAGATAACGGATTAGATCCATCTGACCCATTAGTTGCATCTGCTTTATTAGTAAAAAATGGTGATGCGGATGCTGCAGTTGCTGGAGCGACTCGGCCAACAGCAGATGTTCTTAAAGTCGGTTTACAAATACTTGGAGTGTCCCCAGAAGTAGAAATAGTAAGTAGTTGTTTTTTGATGGTTCTCCCCAATGGAAACCAATTTGCTTATGGTGATTGTGCGGTCATTCCAGATCCAACCTCAGAACAACTTGCTTCAATAGCAATTTCTACTGCTTTAACATTTGAAGCACTCACTGGAGAGGATCCTCGAATCGCTATGCTTTCTTTTTCAACACATGGAAGCGCTAACCATCCGCGAGTAACAAAAGTTAAGAACGCTACAGATCTCGTAAGGAAACACGATCCAGAATTAATTGTTGATGGAGAATTACAGTTTGATACAGCAGTGGTACCGGAAATAGCTGAAAATAAAGCCCCCAACTCTCCAGTCGCAGGCAATGCCAATGTGTTCATCTTCCCAGACTTAGATTCTGCAAACATCGCATACAAAATAACTGAGCGATTAGGCGGAGCGCGAGCCATAGGCCCACTACTTCAAGGACTGAATGGAATCTTTCACGATTTATCTCGAGGATGTTCAACCCAAGACATTATTGATATATCTATTGTTTCCGCACTTCAAACAGTTGCTTACAAGAGGTAGTTAATGACATTCACCGCGGTAATTGTCGTCCTCTTATCGGTAGTTTTTCACGCTTCATGGAACGCGCGAATACACAAAATGAACAGCCCAGATATTGTTCTTATTCTCAGTTACTTTATTGTTGGTTTACTTTGCTTTCCCTTTTTGCTCGTTGATCCGCCAACTGGAGTAATTAAATTTCTTATTCCGTCAGCACTTGCTCAAAGCGTTTATATGTGGATGCTTGGGACCGCCTATCGAGATGGAAGCCTTGGTATTGCTTACCCAATTTCACGCGGTACCGCTCCGTTGCTAATCGGCATAGGAGGGTGGGTATTTTTAAGTGAAACTCCCTCAATACCAACGATATTAGGACTCATAACATTAGTTATAGGTCTATTCATACTTGCTGGACTTGGACAAAAAATAGGTGAAGGTAAGGCCGTACTTATGGCTGCCGTTAGTGGTCTAGCAACAGTTGGGTATTCGTTACTAGATGCCAGAGCCGTTGATGAAACAAATCCGTTAAGTTATTTCTCAGTAATCGCCCTCATGAGTTCAACAACGGTTCTGTGTTGTCGTCGGATACCTTTTGCTCGTATTAAGCAATCATTTTTCCCTGCGGTCACAATAGGTGCTCTTCAAGGAGGCTCCTATCTTCTAATTCTTCTTGCTTTTCGCTGGGCTCAAGCTGGGCAAGTAGCCGGATTACGTCAACTTTCTATTCCCCTTGGAGTGTTTTTAGCAAGCGAAGTATTAGGAAAAAGATCGTGGACTGGAGTCACTCTTGTAGCAGCTGGAGCTGCATTAGTTGTTTGGTGAAAAATTCTAAATACAAGAATTTTTATCTAATCAAATTGAATTTCAATTAGTGTGCCAAAGCCAGCAAGGACTAGAAGCGTAACCCAGGACAGGCTTCCCAAGAGTAGTGGTTTAATGCCTAGACCTTTAATTGAGTTAAGACGTATGCCGGCCCCTAAACCAAACATTGCGGCAGTAATTAAGAAATTTCGAATTTCACCAATCGTGTCAAGAAACCCGTCAGTTAAAACTTCTGTAGAACTCAAAGCTGCTGCTGCAATAAACCCCAAAATAAAAATTGGTATTGGGAATGTTTTTCGTTGATCTTTTGTAATCGTTTTTTTGCTATTTAATGAAATTAAAAGAAGCATTGGAGCTAACAATAAAATTCGACATATTTTTACGACCACAGCAGCATCAAGAGCGCTTTCGCCCGCAGTAGAGGCAGCTGCTACCACTTGACTCGTGTCATGTACGGATAATCCAATCCACCACCCCAATGTGTTCATTTCAAAATCAAAAACTGGTTGAAGAATTGAAAAAAGAAGAATTGAAATAGATCCAAAAATTGTTACCAACCCGACTGCATAGCCAGTTTCTTTGTCATCCGCTCCACTCAGCGGCTTTACTGCCGCAATAGCTGATATTCCACATATTGGAAAACCTGCTGCTACTAGAAGAGTAAGAGGCTGAGAAACAGAAATCTTTTTCCCTATCCAGATGATTAAAGAAAACGAGATTGCTACAACGCAAATAATTATGAGAATTCCAGCGAGGCTTCCGATTTTTGAGATTTCAGAAAAAGCGAGTCTAAACCCCAGCAAAGAGATACCTATTTTTAGTAGTTGGTTAGAAGAAAAATCCAAAGATGGTTTTATCCAAGTGCCAGTAAATCCAGTGTTCACAAAAACGATCCCTATTAATAGAGCGATCACTGCAGCAGATAAAGCGCCATTTAGTAGCTCTAATTGAGCAAGTTGCCTAGCCAAGAAACTAATTCCAATTATGAATAACAACCCATAAATATTTTCTTTAAGCCATGCCCATTGATGGTGAAGAAATGGCCGCTCAAATTTTTGAGAAGTTTTAGAAGAATAATTCAAAAGATTACTTTCGCCAGTCGTATGTTTTTAAATCAGTGCAGCCTAAAGGGGCAAGTTCTACACGGACCAGTTTTAATGGCGGAAGGTATGGGATTTGAACCCATGGTGACCCGGAGGCCACAACGGCTTTCGAGGCCGCCCCATTCGTCCGCTCTGGCAACCTTCCATAAACGAGGTTAGCCATCAGCACAGTTTTGACCACCTATCTATGCTCAGAGAAAAATTTTGCTAATAAATCTGAACTCTCTTCTGCAAGCACTCCACCAACAACAGGGAATTCATAGTTAAGACGCGGATCAGAACCAACATGTATTAAAGAGCCCAACGCGCCAGCATCCATACTTGCTGCCCCATAAACGACTTTTCCAATACGCGCCGCCCACGCAGCCCCAGCACACATCGGACATGGTTCAAGAGTTACAAATAAAGTTGCCTCAGTAAGCCGCCAATCACCAATGACTTTTGATGCGTCTTGAAGCGCCAGTATCTCTGCATGAGATGTTGGGTCATGATCAGATTCTCTTTGGTTGTGTCTTCTGGCAATTATTTCGCCATTAACTACAACTACAGCCCCTACAGGAACTTCTCCCTTAGTGGCCGCTATTTGAGCTTCTTCAAGAGCGGCATGCATTATTTTTATATCATCCACACTCTGACAATACGTTAATTTGACTTAAATTCCTGTTCTCGAGCGTGACGGCCAGGCGATCTGCGGCACTCTAAAGACTCCGCTGAGAGCTGCTGCCTTCCGGCCCTGACTCGGTTCACAGGCTTCAGTCGCACAGGACCCAGCCGCCACACTCCAAAACAGGTCTTGAATAACGATACCCTTGAACGTTAGTTTTTATCTACGGATAAAAATCAGGAAGGTTGCCTGAGCGGCCGAAAGGGATGCCTTGGAAAGGCATTGTGGCTTCATTGTCACCATGGGTTCGAATCCC
>Ga0207993_1000423_pt1 | contig 16645 bp, 23 predicted proteins | sample ETN01SmetaG_2_FD_185791 | JGI IMG/M metagenome (GOLD analysis project Ga0207993, IMG submission 185791) | Marine microbial and viral communities from oxygen minimum zone, Eastern Pacific Ocean - ETNP2014F12-01SV265 (SPAdes) (version 2) | ecosystem: Environmental > Aquatic > Marine > Oceanic ...
ATAAAGCATTTAGAGAAGCATTCACTAGAGAAATCACAGAGTACGTGAAAGAGGCGGAAGCAACTGACCTAGTTGAGTTGTACAACAAGTTCTCACAGAATGAAGTAGAAATGAATGAAGACAATTTCACAATCAAAACGCCTGAAACTGCTGAAATAATTGCTGATGTGGAGAAAGCGGAAGCACCAGATGAAGAAGTGATTGCTGACGATTCGCAGGCGAAAAGAAACATGAATGAGCCACACAGAGGCGAAGCAAAAGCGGACGACAGAGAAGAAGAAAAAGACGAAGAAGACGAAGACACAGCAGGCGAAGTGCCAATGCTTGACAAAGAGTTTGATGATGATGAAATGGGTGAAGATGTTGAATTACAAGAACCCGCAGAAGACAAATTCACAAACGACTTAGACCCAACAGAAAAAAAATAATTTCCAAAAAAAATTAAATATAAGTGTATGCAATTACACTTGACTGACAATCAATTTAACACTGAACCATACTGGCGTGAACGTATTGAAAACGTATTCACTTGTCCGCCTAAAGCCACTGTGGAACTGTTTGACCAGAACGGATACGATCTTACCAGGCTGGAACAACTATATGCTGTGGCCAACGGCGAAAATACCACAAAACATAGAGATGGTGAACACATCACGTTGCGGAAAACATGGTTTACGGATGACTCGCCCGAAACAGGACCACACATAAATCACGCTGTGATGTTTGAAAGAAAGGGATACAAAGGTGATGCTCTTGAGCAACTTAAATCATGGGCAGACTATAGGCCACAATTTCAAAAATTGATTGCTATGAAACCTAAATGGGGGTTGGACTTCAGCATTGATTACTGTGACAGGGACGGCAACGTGTTTGAACTGTTGCATTGGGAGTATGACGGTTTCGAGTACAATGAGATAGCAGATAAGAAAGCACGGATGGAGGCCTTTTTACTAAACCAGGATTGGGATGAACGGGCAAGAACAATGCTAGAACGCAAGGCCGAATGGCATCATCTAGGCTTTTTTGAACAGAGCGAGTGGAAAACACGCTTTTTTGGCATAGACAAAGAACGTTTTAAGATGGTGCTGTGGAAATAAATACAGCATATGACGGGTATACCTTACAACTACGGCAAATACATAAACGACAAAGTCGCAATGACTGACCAAGGACATGTGTCCGCAAGTAAGCAGATACAATCACCAGCCAGTGCAGGTAGCAGGGGTTTGGCAAAAACAACACAATTCACAAACGACAGGACACAGATGCAGATGGGCAACTCACCGATAGCGGAATCAATGGTAGAAATAAGATCAATACTTGACAGGATCGACGGTGTGAACGTGCCGGTGCAGGAAGACGACGGAGATGAAAGAGCAATAGCGGCAATGAAACTTGCTCGAGACGAAGACGACAATAGTGACTATATCAAACAAGCATATATGTTGGCAGTGAAACATCACACAGATGGCTCAGGTGATGGAAACATTAATGAAGACATAGGTGACCTAATCGAAGACTATAACGAAAAAGCCGACAAAAAAATATCTCCAGAACAAATAATGAGAATCAGTAAAAAATACAATGCCGGAGGCGATTACGTTGAAGTGTTATCCGCAGAAGGCATAGATGGCAAACTTTGGTTGGAGGTCGCAAAGAAAAAATATTCTCAACTAGAATCAGCGGTGCGGGAAGACCTAGATTACAGAAGTGAAGACATCCTAAACAAGGCAGGATTCGATCCAGCGGACATAGACACATACATGAAAGTTTTCAATGACCATGGTGACACATCAGACCTAGAGCAGATGAACATGAAAGAGAAAGTGGGACTTGCAGAAGTTATGAGCATAGTACTTGCATCACATGGCATACAGAATGAATCATATCAGCCATTCCCAGAAGGTGATGAATTCAACATAGAAGACGATGAAGACTTTGAAGAAGTGTTAGGTCCATTGGGTTTTCCAGAAGACGAGACAGAATTATTTGACGCAGAATACCAAGGAAGAAAAGTGCCACTTAACAAACCAATGAGAGGTGATGTTAAGAAATTTAAGGTGTATGTCAAAGATCCAAAAACTGGCAACGTTAAAAAAGTAAACTTCGGACACGGTGGTACAAGTGCAAAAAGAAAGACTATGAGAATTAGAAAGTCTAATCCTAAGGCAAGAAAAAGTTTTAGAGCACGTCATAATTGTGCAAACCCAGGTCCAAAAACCAAAGCAAGATATTGGTCTTGCAGAAAATGGTAAGATGAAAATTAACGAAGTAGTAGGCATAACAGAAGAAGAATTCGAAAAATTAGCAGAGAAGAAAGATGCCTGCTATCACAAAGTAAAATCAAGATATAAAGTTTGGCCTTCGGCTTACGCCTCTGGTGCTCTAGTTCAGTGTCGTAAAAAAGGTGCGGCGAACTGGGGTAACAAGAGCAAATGAGAATCACAGAAGTAATCACAGAAAGGTGTTGGAAAGGTTATACAAAGAAGGGCATGAAAACCATGTTCGGCAAACGTGTTCCCAACTGTGTTAAAAAAGAAGATGTAGACTTCTGTGTGAACTGTGGTGAATTAGTATTCGCAGAATCACTAAATGAAAATTTAAAAAAATGGTTCAAAGACAAATGGGTCCGTTTTGGTCCAGATGGAAAGATCAGAGGTGACTGTGCAAGAGGTTCAAGCAAAGAAGGAAAACCTAAATGCCTACCAAGATCAAAAGCACACGCACTAGGCAAAAAAGGCAGGAAGTCTGCGGCAAGTAGAAAAAGAAGAAAAGACCCAAATCCTAATAGACGTGGCAAAGCAAAAAACGTAAAGACAAAAAAGTAATATGAAATTTATAATTGTAAACGGCACGTTAACACCAAGCACAGAATCAAACGTTTCTGTAATTTGTGAAATGGTCAAAATGGGTTTTAACAAATTAGGTCATGAATGCGAGATAATAAACATGGCAGATTTAAATTATAAAAACAGCACAGGCGATGAAGATGATGACCTTAGACCAGTAATACATAGAATGATCAAACCAGATGTATCAGGAATAATAATCGCAACTCCAATTTGGTGGGGTATGTTCAGCAGTCACACACAGGCATTAATAGAAAGATTAGACTACATTGATTCATGGAGCATAGATGATAATCATTATAAACCAATGATGGGCAAAGTTTTTGGCAGTATTGTATCTGGTGCAGTTGATGGTTGGCAACATATCACAGGAACATTATACAGTTTTGCATCTAATCTATCTCTAACGGTACCGCCTTTGTGCAACATAGAATCAGAAGCACAAGGTAAGGACAATATATTAAAAGATTCAGAAACAATCGGTATGGTTAAAAGTTTGGTAAACAACATGGTTGTTTGGGCAGAGGCCATGCAAAAAGGCGAGACTGCCAAAAAAGGTCGACACAAAGGCCACACTGAATAATCCAAATACCTATTGACTCTACATAATATTTGTTATATACTTGTGGAATAACAACAGGAGAAACAAATGGCAGTAAGAAACTTCAATGATGCGGAAAAACAAAAATTAATCCAAATCATATCACAAGGCTCACAAGTACTAGGCGAAGTTGAAGATTTAAGATCAGGTCTAAAAGACACAGTAAAAGCAATAGCAGAAGAACTTGAATTGAAACCAGCACTTATAAACAAAGCGATATCTGTGGCACACAGAGGCAATTATCAAAACATTGCCGATGACATGGATACATTAGAAAGCATATTAAACACGGCCGGTAAACTTTAGTGTATCAGATACTCAAAGAATTTTGGGTAACGAGTTACAAAACAGACAAACTTGCTTTTTATCTTGAAGTATTTTCAGTAGCAGTTACAATAGCAGGATCATGGCTGTTGACTTTTACCTCACCAGAACCAGATATGCGTTGGATATTTCCTCTGTATCTATTAGGTTCAAGTACCCTTGCCTATGCGGCATGGCGAAGAAGGATAATATGGACTTGCTTTCTGGCATCATGGTTTACTATAATGAATGTAATAGGGAACATAAGAGTATTTTTTTAAATGAGTTACATAGACGCACTATACAAAAAAGACGAAGACAAAATTTATGTTGTAGAACGTGATCCTAAAAAAGGTCGTGTGTTTGTAGAGTATGACGCAAGATATGTGTTTTACTATCCAGACGCAAGAGGCAAACACAGATCAATGACAGGTGAAACATTACAAAAAGTTCAATGTACAACACATAAAGAATTCATTAAAGAGCAAAGATTAAGGTCCAATAAGTCTCTTTATGAACAAGATATCAATCCAGTGTTTAGATGCCTTGAGGAGAACTACTTAGGCAAAGAGACTCCCAAGTTGAACACCATGTTTTTTGATATTGAAGTTGACTTTGATCCTGAAAGGGGTTATTCAACAACAGATGATCCGTTCATGCCCATAACTGCCATAAGTTGTTATATGAGTTGGACGGATCAACTGGTCACACTTGCAGTACCACCTAAAACACTCAGTATGCAAGATGCAAAAATTTTGACTGAACGTTTTCCAAACACAATGTTGTTTACAAAAGAAAAAGATATGCTGGACGCATTTTTACAATTAGTTGAAGATGCAGACATACTATCAGGCTGGAATTCAGAAGGATATGATATTCCATACACAGTTGGAAGAATACAAAAAGTATTAAGTTCAGATGATACAAGACGTTTGTGTTTTTGGGGAGAAAAGCCTAGAAAAAGAATATTTGAAAAATATGGCCGAGAGCAATTAAGTTTCGATCTAGTAGGTAGGGTGCATTTGGACTTACTAGAACTTTATAGAAAATACACATATGAGGAAAGACACAGTTTCCGATTAGATGCAATAGGTGAACATGAACTTGGTGAAAAGAAAACTGTTTATGAGGGTTCACTGGATGCACTTTATAAAAATGATTTTGGATTGTTCATAGAATACAATAGGCAGGATACTGCACTATTGGCCAAACTCGAAAAGAAACTAAAATTTATAGAACTTGCCAATGAGATAGCACACCAGAACACTGTGTTGCTACAAACAACAATGGGTGCAGTTGCAGTGACAGAACAAGCGATTGTAAATGAGTCGCATAGACGGGGGCTCATTGTGCCTGGAAGAAAATATCGAGACAAAGACGCAGAGCCAGTAACGGCCGCTGGTGCTTATGTGGCCACTCCACAAAAAGGTATACATGATTGGATAGGATCAATTGATATAAACTCTCTATATCCAAGTGTTATTAGAGCATTGAATATGGGACCTGAAACAATCATAGGGCAGATAAGACCTGTGATAACATCGGCAGAGATAAACAGAGCCAAACACGCAAAGAAAACGTTCGCGGCGGCATGGGACAGTCAGTTTGGCAGTTGGGAATATCAGGCAGTAATGAATCAAGAGAAAGGCACAGAAGTTGTTGTTGATTGGGAAGACAAGACCAGTGTGCGTATGAGTGCGGCACAACTATATGATCTTATTTTCGATGGCAATAACAAATGGATGTTAAGTGCAAACGGAACAATATTCACTTATGAATTTGAAGCAATAATTCCAGGACTACTGAAACGTTGGTATGCTGAAAGAAAAGAAATGCAACAGAAAATGCGTGACTGTGGAGATAATGAAATTGAACGAGAGTATTGGGACAAAAGGCAACTTGTTAAAAAAATTAACTTGAACAGTTTGTATGGTGCAATCTTAAATCCAGGATGTAGATTTTTTGATATTCGAATAGGACAATCTGTGACACTAACAGGTAGATGTATAACAAAACATATGGGATCCAAAGTAAATGAAATTGTTGCAGGCAAATATGATCACAAAGGTGAGAGTGTTGTGTATGGAGATACTGACTCTGTGTATTTTACAGCACACAAGACACTCCAAAAAGAAATCAAAGATGGTACTATTCCGTGGACTAAAGACTCGGTGGTAGCATTGTATGACAGAATAGCAGAGGAAGTAAATGGATCTTTCAAAGCATTCATGACCAAAGCATTCCATTGTCCAGCAACGAGAGGTGATGTAATAAAAGCAGGTAGAGAACTTGTAGCATCCAAAGGATTATTCATAACAAAGAAGAGATATGCTGTATTGTATTATGATGTGGAAGGCAAGAGAACTGATGTCGAAGGCAAAGAAGGAAAAGTTAAAGCGATGGGTCTCGATTTAAAAAGATCAGACACTCCTGTATTTGTGCAGGATTTTTTAAGTGAGGTGCTTTACATGGTTCTAATTGGAAAAGATGAAAAAGAAGTGTTAGATAGAATAAGTGAATTTAGGGCGGAATTCAAAGCAAGGCCTGGTTGGGAGAAAGGATCTCCAAAGAGAGCAAACAATATGACCAAATACACAGCGGCTGAAGAAGCCAAGGGCAAGGCAAATATGCCTGGACACGTGAGAGCAAGTATGAATTGGAACAAATGCAAAGAAATGTACGGAGACAAGTATTCCATGCCAATTACAGATGGTGCAAAAGTAATTGTGTGCAAACTTAAAAACAATCCTATGGGTTATACAAGTATTGCATATCCTGTTGATGAAATGCGTATTCCAGAATGGCTAAAAGAATTGCCATTCGATTCAGAGGCCATGGAAGCCACGATACTAGATCAAAAACTAGATAATTTAATAGGTGTGCTAGGATGGGATATACAATCTACTGAAACCAGTAATACATTTAATAAACTTTTTGAATTCTAAATACAAATATGTTAAGCATAGAAGAAATAAAATTATTAATAGAAAAACTTGAAAAAGTTAAAAAAGAGGATCTACAAAAACTAATAGACTCAAATTTAAAAATATTAAAGGACATAGCAATAGCCGTTGATGCCAATAATGATCAGGTAATAAACAGGCTAGACAAAACACCCGAATGGTTTCAAAGAGATTTAGAATTAAAGAAAGAGAAACCAATAGTCGACGAAGCATTAAGAAGACAAATACAAACTAAAATATTTCAATTTGCTAGATCAAATGTATATAACAGTTTAGAAATTGGTCCTGGCAACGGAATGTTCTCTATGGATTTTAGGGCATGGAAAACGCAGATGTTTTTAGATGTGCTACCACAGGTAGAGAAACCAATACGAAAAATGTTTCCAAATCAACATCAAAAATATTTGGTGTTTTATCGTACAAAGAACACAGAATGTTCAAACATACCACAAAGCAGTTGCAACTTTGTTTTCAGTTGGGACACATTTCCATTCTTCACACAAAATCATATTCAACAATATCTACACGACATCAAAAGAGTGTTGATTGATGGGGGTTATTGCATGATACAATATGCTGACTGCCATTATGACATAGATTTGCAAAATGCAAAAAGAGGTTATTGGAATTATAATACCAAAACGGAAATGGAAAGAATGATTACAGAAGAGGGATATAAGGTAATCGAAATGAATCAATTCCGTCCAGGAGCCAATTTTGCTATATTTCAAAAACCTGGTAAACAAAATCCAGTTGTTTATAGAAAATTAGAAATAACTCTTGATTAAGACCTAAATAATCTGTATAATAAAAGCATTATGATAGACATCTTAAAAGACATCGTTAAACACACGCATGGATTGGGATTTTTAGATCTTGTTAAAATTACTGGCGACAGTAAAGAAACTGCTATCGATTCAATGGCAGAAGACAGATCAGTAATCTTGCAAGGGTCTTTTCACAAACCACAAGCGGAAATGTCTGGTACGTTTGGTATGCCTCAGATGGGTAAGTTAGATATCCATTTAAAGTGTCCTGAGTACAAAGACAAAGCAAAAATAACTGTATTATCAGGCGAAAGAAACGGAGCCACAGTTCCAACAGGTATACACTTTGAGAATGAAAAGGGTGACTTTAAGAATGACTACAGATTTATGAATGCTGAGATAATCAATGAAAAACTTAAGACTGTAAAATTTAAGGGTGTTAAGTGGGACGTTGAAATCGAACCAACAGTGGCAAGTGTACAAAGATTCAACTTCCAGGCAACAGCAAACACAGAACACAACTCATTCGTTGTGAGAACAGAAGATGGAAATTTGATTTTCACTTTTGGTGATCAAGCATCACATGGTGGTGAGTTTGTATTTGCAACTGATGTTAAGGGCACACTTAACAAAGGTTGGAGTTGGCCAGTTGGGCAAGTATTACAAATATTGAAACTATCAGATTCAGCGAAAGTAACATTACACTTCTCTAACGAGGGTGCGATGCAGGTTTCGGTTGATTCAGGACTAGGCAAGTATCAATATATAATCCCGGCACAGGCGCAATAATGACGAATGAAAATAACAGGCAAGAACATTTAGGCAAGTACAGTCGTGACTTTGCAGTGTTTTTGCCTGCTATATCAAATTTCTATAATACATTCATTTCAAAACAAAGAGTAACAGAAGGCAAACATATTCCAGAAGAAAGAATCCCACAAGGATTCAATGGTGCTGGAGTAGAAGGCCTAAACTTTATTAATCCAGATGAGGGCATATTCACATATCCAACTGCACTATATTCGGCAGGACACGCCTGTTTAGATATGAATAAAGTTGCAGAAAGAGATTCAATGTGTGTGAACAGAGACAGAAAATTCAGCACCATAGTAGGTGATTCCGGTGGATATCAATTGGGCAAAGGTGTAATCAAATTCGACTGGAAAGATATCGAAGGTACAAAAGCAAATGAAGTAAGAAGCAACATTTTGAATTGGCTTGAACTTACAGCAGATTGGTCAATGACATTAGATATTCCTACTTGGGCGGCAGGACCACAAAACAGAGATAGAACAGGATTGAGCACGTTCAAAGATTGTATGGACGCAACCGTGTTTAACTTGAAATACTTTCAAAAAAATAGATTAGGACAAACAAAATTTTTAAATGTACTGCAAGGTGACGATTGGGAGACTGCACAAATATGGTACAACGAAGTCAAAAAATATGAATTCGAAGGTTGGGCAATGGGCGGTATTAATATGTGTGATATGGAAATATTATTGAAACGTCTTATTGTTATGAGAGATGAAAAACAATTAGACAAAAAAGATTGGATACACGTACTAGGTACATCACAACTTGATTGGGCATGTTTCTTAACAGGAGTTCAAAGACAACTTAGAAAACATATCAATCCAAATGTAACAATAAGTTTTGATAGTGCATCTGCATTTTTATCTACAGCAAATGGTTTAGTTTATACACACAATTTGTTTACTCCAAAAAGATGGAGTTATATCATGGAGAAGGCTCCAGATGACAAAAGTTTGAAAGGTAGCACAATACCATTTCCATTTAAATCTGCAATAGGTGATAGATTAACAATGGGCGATGTGTGTGCATATGGCCACGGTGATTTGAACAAGAACAACAAGGAAGGCAAAACAAGTTGGGATAGTTTCAGTTATGTACTGATGATGGCACACAATGTTTATAACCACACAAGAGCAGTGCAGATCGCAAATGACATGAATGACATAGAGAAGATTAAACATAAGCCAACAGTAGATGGTTGGTATAAAACGAGGGCATCTGATAACACAGGTGAATTGAGTGATTTTGTTCCAAGAAATATATTGTACTTCAATACATTTGTGGAGCAAGTGTTTACTTCTGAGAAACCAATGGAATTGATCAATGCAAACAAATCATTCTTGGCAGACATCAGAGGTACTAGATGGCAGACATCCACAGGGGGTGGTAAAGGAACTAATAATTTTAGTTCATTGTTCGAATAGGAGGGCAACATGGCAACTGGTAATTTTAAGAAGAATAAAAGACTTAAAAAGTTAGTGGATCATCACACATACCTAAATAAAAAGGTAGAGGAATTAACCAAAGATAGAAAAAAAGATCGTAGTGATGAGAGCAAACAAATTCTAATGCGTTTGAAAAAAACCAAATTGGCAATGAAGGACGCAATCGCTTCGGCAAAAGCAAAACTTGGTTTGACAAACAAGTAATTTGTAGTATAATAAGAGCATGGATAGAGATTATAAAACAGGCAAGAGTAAAAGTGTAGGTCTATTTTCTGGTATAGAGATAGAACACACACCAGCACATGGCTTACAAACATTATTCCTTGCACGTAATGATCTCACATATGATCAAATTATCCAAGTTGCAGAAGAGGTAAAAGCCAAAGCAATTTATTTTGGTGCTAACAGAGCCTATGTACATAGCCATTTCATGCAGGTCTTACAGATCGAAAAATTATTAGACGCAGGATACTATGTCACTGTTGATTATCCTCACAGTTTACACGCACAGGTCAAAGAAAAATTTAAAGATATGTGGAACAATGAAAAATTTATTCCTGTATGCTCGATTATATTTCCCCATTCGGAGGAGGACAATCAAGTGTATATGAAACTAGATGATGTAGATTTCAAAGCAACAGGTCCAGGAGTATGGACAATGAGTATGAATCACTTTAAACAGTCAGCAGGATTTACTTCTTGGGACGAATACAAACAAGATGAACCAATAGAGGAGAAAACAATATGGCCGATACCAGCACAGAGGATTTAAGAGATCAAGCACTAGTAGAACAAGCAAACAAAGGATCTAAAATGATATGGGTAACTTTCCGTAAGGAAGGTATCCACAAGTATCCAGCGGCACTGGATGATCCAAAATTAGCCACAGGTGATAGATATGATGTAAGTTTTTTGGGATACCCACATAGACACATATTCCATTTTAAGGTAGCAATAGAAGTATTTCACGATGACAGAGATATTGAATTTATACAATTCAAAAGATGGATTGAAGATATGTACAGCGAAGGCACATTAAAATTAGATTTCAAATCTTGTGAAATGATGTCAGATGATTTGTATGTTCAGATCACAAAGAGATATCCAGGTAGAAAAATTGAAATAGATGTAAGCGAAGATGGCGAGAATGGTAGCCATGCAGTTTACGAAAATCCAGTAATGGGTGGAATATAATGAAAGAGATTCATATACAACAAAAGAGAGCGACAACTAGAATGGGACATTTACCTATAGAAGGTGGTGGCTTGAATGCTGGATATGATACTGTTGATGCGGTGGCAAACATTTGCACGACAGCAGGCAACCTTGGCATGAAGTATGGCAAGGATTTTATTTGGGCATATGCAGGTTATAATGATGATGGAGATGACCTTGATGAGTGCATAACACTTATGGTCAAGGAAGAGAAATATGAATCATTTTTGCAACTTGCTATACAAAATAATCATAAAATAAAACACAAGGACGACGGCACAGTCAAATTAATTAAGGAGAGAACATAACATGAAGGTACCATACACGAACTTCAAAACAAGAACAGGTGATGATACAGCAATAGGTGGTTGCGGATTTATAGGTGGTGAATGGAAAGAAATAGACACACCAATGATATTCGACGGCAAAAAAGTTGTAGTATTTGCACTTCCAGGAGCATTTACACCAACTTGTTCATCACAACAACTTCCTGGATACGAAGAACTATACGATGAATTCAAAGCAAATGGCATTGATGAAGTATATTGTTTGTCAGTAAATGACGCATTTGTAATGAACGCATGGTTTAAGAATCAAGATATTAAAAAGGTCAAACCAATAGGAGATGGTGAAGGAGTATTCACACACGGTTTAGGATTTCTTGTAGATAAGCCTAAACAAGGTTTTGGAAAAAGATCTTGGAGATATTCAATGCTGGTTGATGACGGCAAAATTATTAAACAGTTTGTTGAAGAAGGACAAAATGATTCTAGCAACGATGACGATCCGTTTGTAGTTTCTGACGCACAAACAATGTTGGACTTTATCAAATCTAATGCCGGGTAATTGGGATGGAAAGTCCAGGCCTAGCAACGAAAAATATCGGGAGAATTTTGATGACATCTTCAAAAAGACACGAGTTCGGTTGGCTGGAAGCCAAACAATCAGGCGGAGCAGTGTTCGAGCAAGGAGTAAAGGAATCAAAAAGAAGTAAAGCGGTAAGAAGGATTGCGGAACCTCTGACAGCGAAGTATTGGAGAAACACAGGGCAAAGTGTGACAGAACTGCATAGAATCTATAGAATAGCAGAGTATCTGCACAAAAGAAACACGAGGGCAAAATAATGTATAAACCTTTGCCAGATGGATTAACAATTAAAGAATCTGAAGTACAAGGTTTAGGTTTATTTGCAACAAAAGATTTCGATGCTGATGTTGTGCTAGGAATAGTTCATATTCTAAATAAAAATTTTCCACACGGAAGTATTAGGACGGCCTTAGGAGCATTTTATAATCACTCTGATAATCCTAATTGCAAAAATGTTGCAGGATTTTGGCATCAGTTGCCAGTGAAATATCTAATGACAACAAAACCTATCAAAGCGGGTGAAGAACTAACTGCAAAATATTCATTATATAAGGACTTTGATGCGGAAGGAAACTAAGATTTTTAACACAGATATAAAACACATATCAAGATCAGTTTTAGTAATTGGCGGAAGTGGATACATCGGCACACATCTTTGTAAACAATTAGAAAAGAACGGATATGTTCCAGTTGTTGTAGATAGAAAATTAAAAAATAAACCTGTTGCATTTGGTCCAAGTTTTGATATAGATTTACCCACAAACATCCAGGCCTTAGATGCTGTTATTAAAAGATATAACATTGATAGTTGTATTCATTTAGCGGGTAGTAGTTCTGTTGGTGAAAGCATTAAGAATCCTGGATTATTTTATAAAAATAATGTAGCAACAACATTGGCAATATTAGACAAATTGATAGCAAACGATGTTAATACATTTGTGTTCAGTTCAACAGCGTCAGTGTATGCAGACAACGACCTAAATAAATGCATGGAAACATCATTAGCACAACCAAGAAATGCATACGGATCAAGCAAACTAGCAGTTGAAAACATTTTAAAAGATTATAGCAGAGCATATGATATTCGTTGCGTGGCTCTTAGATATTTTAATGTTGCAGGATATGACACTGAAGCAGAGCCTCAACAAATACGTTATCAATCAAACAAGTTAATAGATATAATAATCGATACTGCTCACAAAAACCAAACATTCAAAATAAACGGAAATAGTCATCCAACAAAAGACGGCACGTGTGTTAGAGATTATGTTCATGTGATGGATGTTGCTGAAGCAAATATCAAAGCATTAAATTATTGCCGAGATAATAAAGAGTTTGAAGTGTTCAATGTTGGTTCAGGTGTTCCAACATCAAATATGGAAATAATCAACGAAGTGCAAAGGCATCTTGGAAAAATAAACACAGAAGTCGTTGAGGCTAGACAAGAAATATCATATTCACTGGCTGATATATCAAAAGCCAAGGAAATATTAGATTGGACTCCTACTAAAAGTTCTATTGACAAGATAGTGGCAAGTGCTGTAAAATGGTATAATATGACACACAAAAAGGAAATACAATAATGAGCGAGGATATTTTAAAAGACACTTGGAATACAGAAGGTCCAATTAGTAAGAAAATAAGAGAAAGAATTAAAAAAGCAGGAAAAAGATTTCATTCCAATGATAACATCTCCGAATTTATAGAAGATGGCGAAATGGATTTATTACAAACAGAAGTCCAAGAAAAATTACAAAGTGTGTTAGACAGTCTTGTTATCGACACGGAAAATGATCACAACACACAGGAAACAGCAAAACGTGTGGCCAAGATGTACATCAGAGAAACGTTTGGCGGCAGATTCAAACCAATGCCGAGAGTCACAAGTTTTCCCAACATGGGTTACAAGAGTATGTACACTAGTGGTCCTATCAGTATAAGATCAACGTGTGCTCACCACTTACAAAACATTGTGGGTAGGGCATGGGTGGGTATTATACCCAACGGAGAAGTGATTGGATTGAGTAAGTTCAATAGGATAGTTCATCACATAGTGGAGAGACCTCAAATTCAAGAAGAAATGACAACACAGATAGCAGAAGAACTACAAAAATATGCAAAGACTGACAACCTTGCGGTGGTAGTCAAAGCAGAACACCATTGCATGACACACAGAGGTGTTAGAGAGCATGAATCGGACATGACAACAGCAATCATGCTAGGTGCATTCAAAGATGATCCAGCAACCAGAGATGAATTTTACAAAATTTGTATGAGCATGAAAGGTCATGACTAAAAAACAAACAAAACAACAACAGGCTAATATGCAAACAGACAATGTAGAAATGGCCGGATGGAGCGAAGGACTTATGCATGGTGGGGTAGTTGAGACAGCCACCGTAGATTTTGATCAACCCGACACGAGTTTTTCATACAGTCTTGGAGATTTGGGACAACTAGATTTATTTTCAGAAGAAGATATGCGTGAAAAGTATCCAGCATTGAAACAAGCATATGAACACTATCAGAGTGTGTTAGAAGTTTGCAAGACGAAGGAAAAAGAAGATGAGAATTAATTACGACGCAAAATTAAATTTCGAGGACGTGCTACTGCAACCAAAACGTTCCACATTATCATCACGTAAAGATGTAGACATGACTCGTAATTTCACATTTAGAAACTCTGGCAAACAAATGAACTTCTTGCCCATCTTTGCCAGTAATATGGATGGTGTTGGTACGTTTTCAATGGCAAAAGTTTTACAGGAACACAAGATGATGACTGTAATCACAAAGACCACAGGCATCGATGAATGGCGTAAAGCAGTAGGCAATGGTGTGAGATTGCAAAGTGTATCAGTTTGTACAGGTACAAATGTCATGTGGGATAAAGAAGCACAGGATTGGGCAACAATGCAGGAAGTATTAAAAAGTTTTCCTGACATTAAGATGATTACTGTTGACGTTGCAAACGCATATCATCAGAACATGGTAGACTTTATTAAAAAAGTACGTGATGAATATCCAACAAAAATTATTGTTGCTGGAAACGTTGTCACTCCTGAAATGACAGAAGAACTTATTATAAACGGTGCTGATGTTGTGAAAATTGGTATTGGTCCTGGTTCAGTGTGTACTACGAGAACAATGACAGGTGTTGGTGTTCCGCAATTTTCAGCAATACTAGATTGTGCAGATGCGGCCAATGGCGTTGATGGGCACATCATGGCAGATGGTGGTTGTGTATATCCGGGAGATATAGCAAAAGCATTTGGTGGTGGAGCACACATGGTGATGATAGGTGGTATGCTGGCAGGACATGACGAATCGGAACAACAAGTAGTGGATGGCAAAGTAGAATTTTATGGCATGAGTTCAGACCGTGCAAGAGAGAAACACGGAAAAAGGAAAGACGGATACAGAGGCAATGAAGGAAGATTGATAAGTTTACCTTACAGAGGTCCTGTGCAAAACACAATAGAAGATATACTAGGCGGCGTTAGAAGTGCCTGTACTTACATAGGTGCTAGACGACTCAAAGATATGCCTAAATGTGCAAGTTTTGTAACAACTAATAATGTAATAAACAGAGTTTATGAAAAATACGACAAATAAAGCAATCGAGCCTATAACAGAAAAATTGGACGATAAAATTAAAGCACTAAACTCATCTAGAGTTTATAAAAAAGTAACACCAAAAGGTGATTTGTCTTGGTACATTAAATGGGCAAGTAGTATCACACTTATTATTGCTATGCTTTTTACATCTGCTAATATGTTTCCTATAAATCTTTGGATTGCAAACATTGGATTCATTGGTTGGTTAGTGGTTGGTATGCTATGGCATGACAGATCCTTGATAGTGTTAAATTCTGTATCACTTGCAATTTATTCATTAGGTATTTTAAACTTTTATTATGGAAACTAAAAAAAATTATTTTACCACAGGACAAATGCGTAATGCATTAATTCAAATAGAAGATAAGATGGTGCACTCTAATTGGATGCCAAATATCATATTAGGTATAAACAGAGGAGGTTGCATACCGGGAGTTTATCTTTCTCACAGATTAAACACTGCCCATGAGGTACTAGATATAAGATTAAGAGACCATAAAGCAAAACCTGATTTACGTGTGTTAGAAAAAGCATTCGCATTTCAAAAGAAAATATTAATTATTGATGACATAAACGATTCTGGTGCAACATTCAAATACATAGAAGAAAACTTTGGAAAGCATGAAGAAAGAATAAAATTTGCCGCACTTATACATAACAAACCTTCCAAGGCCAAAGTAGATTACCATGGATACGAGATCAACAAGGACGAAGTGCCCAGTTGGATAGTATTCCCATGGGAAGAGTGGGACAAATAAACTAAAGGTTGTGTTGACACAATCGAGGTAATCATAGTAAAATAAGCATACATTAATAAAACCTTAAGGAGGATTTAATGTTTAAATCTATAATGGCAGGTGTTGACAAAACACTTGTTAGAAATCTAGTAATTTTACACACGGCAGTAATTGCCCTATCAAATTATCTAGTCACAATCAGATTTGATTTGTTCCCCGGAGCGGACCTTCCATTGTTTGGATCGTTCCCGTTAGCGGCGGCGGCATTCACATTTCCGATTGTTGTAGTAGCGACTGACTTGACAGTTAGGTTAGTTGGCAAAGAAGCAGGAAGGGCCGTTGTTGCAATGGCAATCATTCCGGCAATCGTTGCATCAGTACTTGTACTGTTGGCATTAGGTGACCCACACGCATACAGAGTTGGATTTGCAAGTGGTACTGCTTATGCTATTGGTACCATGCTT
>Ga0207993_1000425_pt1 | contig 16570 bp, 18 predicted proteins | sample ETN01SmetaG_2_FD_185791 | JGI IMG/M metagenome (GOLD analysis project Ga0207993, IMG submission 185791) | Marine microbial and viral communities from oxygen minimum zone, Eastern Pacific Ocean - ETNP2014F12-01SV265 (SPAdes) (version 2) | ecosystem: Environmental > Aquatic > Marine > Oceanic ...
CTTAGAGAAAATAATAAATCACTAGCCACTAATTTAAGTCTTATATAATTTTGTAATAAACAACAATAAAATCAAGGATCATAAATATTATAAATAGTATTGCCACTCTAGTTAATGACCATTGACCTTTTGGAAAAATAAAATTTAAGAACTTCATATTAATTTACTTACCCTTTAACCTAATCCATTTAATGCAATCTTCAAGTCTGTCATCTCCCCAAAATACTTCTTTGCCATCATATACAAATGTAGGACTTCCAAAAACTCCTTTTTTATAGGCATATTCAGTATTGCTTAGATATTTATCTTTTATTTCCTGTTCATTAGCTTTCTTTATCGTAGTATCAGGATCCAAGTTTAATTCTTGAAAGATTTCATTTAAATTTGGTTGTGTAGCTGGTTCTTTTCCTTGCTGAAACCATCTTTGATATGTTTTGTAAACATAATCAACTCCCCACCCTTCATTCATTCCAAGAATTGCAATTTGATTTGCTAAATCAAATTCTTTTAATGGGTATGGTGCTGGCACCTTAGCTTCAAAGCCATAAAATTTTGCTCGTCTTTCAATATCTCTCCACATGTAATCTGATTTTATTTTTTTGGCTGGTGGAGTGAATGGAATGTTATCCATATCCATCATAATTTTTCTTACACTAAAAGGATGCCAATTAAATTTGATGTTTTCTTTTTCTGCAACCTCATGCAACCTATTGACTGTTAAATAAGTATAAGTACTTCCTATTGAAAACCAAAAATTTACCTCTTCCATAAAATTACTTTATAAATTTTATATTTTTATTCAACAATTATTTCATCTGGTGTTGTATCAGTATCAATACTTGGGTTCCACGTAATACCACTTTTACCTGATCCAAATTTTGCACCTTTGTTTGTAAATGGAAGTTTGTATAATTCAGATTCAAAATATTTTTGCATTTTGGGAAGTTTTTTAAAGTTATTAAAAAAATCTGAAATCAGAGGATATTTAAGCAAAGCAAAAACATTATTTTTATCTGCATTTTCAACAAAATTATAATAAAGTAAAAACTCACAATAAAGATCTAAAGTATCAAAAAGGTTAAAGTCTGGAGAAGAAATTTTATTACCTACTAAAAATAATTTAGATTTGCTTTTATCTTTTGAGGAGAGCCAATGTTCGAATTTCTGAAGTTTACCGGAGTTAGAATTTTCAAATGCTGTATTGTAAACTTCTTTAGCTGCTAATAATTCTTCATCTTTAGAATTAAAATGGGTGTAAGCAAATCTTGTTACAATTGATCTTAAATCTACAGTTTCTTGCAGTAACTGCTCACACTCTAGCTCTTCCTCTTGCGTCTCACCAAACATACCAAATTCTTTACCCAAAAAAGTTAGACAGGTATTGGAATGAGATATTATGAATTCTTTATCATCCTTAAAATATTTTAAGTATGGTAAATTAATTAAACTATTTTTTTTCTTTAAATCAATTTTATCATTATCATGCCATGAACTTCCCTCATATATAATCTGATTATTTTCTTCTTTAGGTAGTACTTTATAAATTTTTGCTATTAGAGGAACGCCTGCATAAATAATCATTTGTCTTGATGCAGAGCCAAGCCCTTTTGTACTCCAATATCCTAGTGTGATTTTTTTTATGTTCATATAGAAAGTTATTTAAAGTAATTAATAATTTATAATCATTCTAATTTAATTTTTAAAAAAATATATTTAATTCTTATCAAATAATTAAGCAGGGCTTTATTTTTGATCTAAAAAATACTATTAAAATATAAACTTTTATTTTTGTTTAACAATTTCATAATATTCATCAAATTTACTGTAATTAATAAAGGGAGGTAAAATGATAGTAGGAAATTGGACATACAGTATTTCAAATGCGCATGCTATTAATGCTTTTAAGACCGCGGCAAAATACTTTAAAAAATATGGAGCTATTGGGGCATCACTTGCAAATCATCTGGGTAGGGATAATGGTTTTTATACTACAACTATAGGGTATGAAAACTATGCTCATTTTGGAGAAATTGATGATCAAATATCAAATGATGAAAATTGGGCCAAAGATATGGAGCCATATTTTTCTGACACTAAATGGGAAGCAAATAATTTTTATGAACCATTGATACATAACATGCCCTCAGATGCAGGAATTAAACCTGTATTTGCACAATGGATGTTTTATCATAAAGATATAAACTTAATTCAAGAAAAAGGTGATATATTTATTAAGGCTTGGATGGATAGTGGAGCAACAGGAGGGTCTGTAGGAAGAATGAATGGAAAAGATAATAACTCCTTCGGATTTGGTGTTCGTTTCAATACTATGAAGGAATATGGATTAGCGCAAGACAAACTCAATGGAGATGATTTTTGGTCTAATCATAAAAACTTTCTTGATGAGGTGGAGCCAAGGGGTATGAGTCTTGTTAGGATACTAGAAACAACTTGGGAATAATTAAGCTCAAATAAAACGATATAATTTAAAAAGATAATTAGCGGACATTCATCCGCTAATTACAAATCTTTTCATTAATTTAATTTCTGATATTACTAACATTGAGCTGATATAGTATAATGGTTATTACAGGCCGTTGGTAACGGTCAGATCCAAGTTCGATTCTCGGTATCAGCACCAGTGTTTTAGCACTCTTATAAGAGTGCTAAATTTATTTATTTTATAAAGTAAAATAACGTATTAAAATCACTACCATTGGTATTAATGGTCTTATAGCATGTTTTATTGGCCAATCATTACCATCAAAACTTTCTAATATTTTCAAAGTTGTAGCAAGATTATAACAAAAAGCTAAAACAGTAAAAATAAACAAAACCCCCAAAACTTCATTTGCTGAAGTAAAGCTACCAATTTGGAATAATGTTGCAATCAACATCAATACCATACCAGTCATCATAAACCCTAGAGGTCTACCCATATACATTGCATCCTTGGATGGAAAACCAATATTACTTTGTACAAAATTTTTGTTGAACGCTAAATTTAAACCAAAAAAACCACCAAATAAAATTAGAAAAACATGACATATAAAAGGTATCATGCCTCCAGCTGATTCAATCATAAAATCTCCCTTATATAGTTGTAATATAAACTATAAATTTTTGATTCTCTGCAATTTTTTATATTAAATTCTTTTAAAATTTTTGATTATTAATAGTAAATTTAAAATAGTAACAAATGAAAAAAACAAAGCATTAATAGAAATAATATCCAAATTTGTTTCTCCTGGACTATTTGTAATTACATACCTCCAAAAATTAATTGATACTAAAAATTGTATTGTAAAAATACAGTAAATAAGGGGTGATTGTTTTTCTATGCCTCGAAAAATTATACTTATAAAAGATAAGGCAAAAGCCAAAAAAATTATACCAATAATCTCTGACAATCCTGCTACGGCATGATTAAAGAAACCTAAGTTATTTAAAGCAAACTCATCAGTAAATACTAAAAGTTGTATAGCGTAGTAAGAGAAAAAAATAATATTAATAATAATGATTAAATTATCTATATTTTTTTTGAACATATCTGTGTATCATGTAAAAAAAATAAATAATCAATATGGAAATTACTTTATACTATTTTAAGATACCTTTTTGGAGAGCAGAAGTTACAAGACTGGCTTTATTTATAGGAGATATTCCCTTTAACGATTATCGTGTAGAAGGAAAAGAAATTGATGACCTCAAAGCAACAGGATTATTACCGAATAAGCAAATTGCTCCTTTTAAGCAATTACCAATATTAGATGTTGATGGTAAAATTATTGCTCAAACAGGTGCCATTGCAAGATTTTGTGGAAAATTATCAGGTTTATATCCAAAAGATAATGATTTTGAAGCAGCTCAAATAGATCAAATTATTGATGCAGCACAAGATATTAACTATCTCGTCACTCTATCTGGCAGAGATAAAGAAAAGGATCGATTAGAATTAGCAAGAAAAATATTATCTACAAAACATCTGCCCAAATGGTTTCAATTTCTTGAAAACTTGCTTGAAAAAAATGAGGAGTCTAGTTTTTTTGTTGGTAAAAATATTTCTATTGCTGATCTAGCAATTTGGAGATTACTAGGTTGGCTAACATCAGGCCTTTTAGATGGAGTGCCAATGAATATTTTAGAGCCTTATGAAAGATTAAAAAAATTAAGGGAAGAAATCTACAATCATCCAAAGGTCAATGAATGGATGATGAAAACATATGGAAAAATTATTTAGTTATTAAAATGACTGCACTAAGTGTTAATGTTAACAAATTTGCTTTAGTAAGAAATGCTAGAGGTGCTGATTTACCAAACTTAATTGATATTAGTAATAAATGTTTAGACTATGGAGCTGATGGAATTACAGTACATCCCCGTCCTGATGAAAGACACGCAAAATTTTCTGACCTTGAACCCTTAAAAAATTTATTATCAAAATTTGAAAATAAGGAATTTAATGTAGAGGGATATCCATCAGATTTTTTTGTCAAAAAAGTAATTGAAGTTAAACCAGATCAAGTAACTTTAGTCCCAGATCCACCTGGCGCATTAACCTCTTCTTTTGGTTGGGACTGTGAAACTAATAAAAATTTATTAACAGACATAGTTAGTGAATTTAAAAAAAATGATATTCGCGTTTCAATATTTATTAACCCATCTATAAAAACACTGGAAAATTTAGAAGTAATACAAACTGATAGAGTAGAACTTTATACTTTTGATTATGCTCATACCTTTAATGAAAATAAGGAAAAAGCAATTAAAGATTATATTGATGTAACAAACTATCTAAAAAAAGAGTTTCCAAAAATTGAATTAAATGCTGGTCATGATTTAAATTTAGAAAATTTAAAGTTTTTTTTAGATAAAATAAATAATGTTAAAGAAGTATCTATTGGTCATGCTCTCATCTGTGATACTTTTGAATTTGGCTTACAAGAAACAATAAAAAAATATTTAACCCTAACAAATAATTAAGTGACTTTTATATTTTGGCTTCAGTTTGCTACTGTCTGTGTTGCAGGAGCAATGTCACCAGGTCCAAGTTTAGCGTTGATTATAAGAAATAGTATTACAATTAATCGATTTGCTGGCTTTATGACTGCTGTTGGTCATGGATTAGGAATGGGTGTTTATGCTGTATTTGCAGTTACTGGATTATCAATAATTTTAACAGCAAACGAATTATTATTTCAATTAATTCAAATAATTGGAATTCTTTTTTTATTATATTTAGGTTTTCAATTTATATTTAAAAAAAATGATAACATAGATAAAATTAAGGAACAAAAAAGTATTAATTCTTTCCTACAAGGATTTTTGATAGCGATTTTTAATCCCAAAATTCTTATATGGTTTTCAGCTGTCTTTTCTCAATTTGTAAAAATTGATGCCTCCTTTTATTCACATTCAATTCTTGTTGTAACTGCTTCCGTTATTGATGGTATTTGGTACATTATTGTTTCCCTTGTTGTAACAAGTTATGGAATGAATGATTTTTTCCAAAAAAGACAAGGTATAATTCAAAAAATATCAGGATTTATTTTAGTTTTAATTGGTATTTTGCTAATTGTAGATTTCTTCTAAAACTCTTAAAATATTTTTTCCCATAATTTTTTCAATCTCTAAATATTTATAACCTCTTTTTTCTAAAGACTTTTGAATTATCATATGATCTAAACAATCATTCCATGAATGAGGTAAACAATCAAGTCCATCGTAATCACTGCCTATACCTACATAATCAATTCCTATTTGATTAATTACATATTCAATATGATCAACAAATACTTCTATACTTGGGCATATGTCTGCTAATTTTTTTTGTAGAAAATGTTGTTTTGCTATCCATTGAGAAGTTTTATTGGAATATTTTCTTTCAATAGAATTTAATTCATCAAGATATTTATTCCTTTCTTTTGATTCTCTTTCTTTAAAAGATTTATCAATAAAAAAAGGATATGGATTTAAACCAATTAATCCTTTTGATTTTTTGATAGCTTCAATTTGATCATCTTTTAAATTACGAAAATGTGGACACAAATTATACACGCTAGAATGTGAGGCAATAAAAGGTTTAGTGCTTATTGATGCAATGTCCCAAAAACTTTTCTCTCCAATGTGAGAAACATCGACTAACACATTATTATCTTGGCAAATAGAAATAACTTCTTTCCCAAATTCATTTAAGCCATGGTTTTTTAGTTTTGACAAATTGTATGTCTCATCATAATTTGATGAAACCCAATCCAAAGAATGATTCCAAGTAGGGCCAAAATAGAAAAGCCCCCTTTCAATAAAATGATATAAATTATTGATATCATTTTCTAAGCCCTCTCCACCTTCCATTGAAATTGGAAGCATTGTCTTATTTTTATCTATTGCTTCATTAATGTCTGAGAGTTTTTTGGGAATGATAATTTCTTCATGTGATGAAATTCTTTCAATCTCATCATACATTTTATCAGCTCTCTTAAAAAAATTTGGTTCTTTAGCATTGCTAGAGACCCAAATAATTAAAATCTCTAAATCAATTTCAGATTTTAGTAACCTTGGTATGTCCGTATGCCCATGTGATGTAAGCTTTGTAACATCTTCACCTTCAATAACTCTTTGCACAAGATCATTATGCAAGTCAGCAACAAACATCTAATTATTTTACAATCTCCATTTTAATTATTTTATCTGGATCAGCAGGTGGTTCACCTCTTGTGATATTATCAACATATTCCATACCTTCAGTAACTTGAGCCCAAACGGTATATTGACCATCTAAAAAAGAGCAATCATTAAAACAAATGAAAAATTGACTATTGGCGCTGTTTGGATTTTGAGCTCTTGCCATTGATACTGCCCCTCTTCCATGATTCTCAGAAGAAAATTCTGCCTCAATATCCGGAAGTTTTGATCCACCTGTGCCTGCTCTTGATAAGTTGAAATTATCATTACTTGAATTTCCAAATTCTACATCACCAGTTTGAGCCATAAAGCCATCTATAACTCTATGAAAAACAACTCCATCATATTGTCCTTCTTCAATAAGTTGTTTGATTTGTTTTACATGTTTTGGTGCTACGTTTGGTTTTGTCTCTATTACAACAACACCATCCTTAAGTGTCATATGAATAGTATCTTTCTTTTCATCAGCCATTGAAATCCCCCCTTTTAAGAATATTGAGAATATGAAGATGAAAATAAATAGTTTTTTAAGTTTATTCATATTTGTTTTCTTTACCTTCACCCAAATTGTTTTATATATATGTAATGCACATCTTTGAAGAAAATATCAAGAAATTAGATCTAAAAATTCCAGATATGCCAACACCAATTGCAAATTACGTACCCTTTAAGGTTGCAGATAATACCGTTTATGTATCTGGTCAAGGGCCCGTAATTGATGGTAAAATTCTTTATAGTGGAAAAGTTGGTGTAGATATTTCTGAAGAAGAAGGAATAAAAGCTGCTGAAACTTGTTGCATTAATATTATTGCAGCTCTTAAAACATCGATAGATGGTGATTGGGACAGACTAGATTCTTTTTTAAAACTTGGAGGTTTTGTAAATTGCAATGATAACTTTACCGATCAACCAAAGATCATAAATGGAGCATCAGATTTATTAGTCAATATTTTTGGTGACAAAGGAAGACACTCAAGATTTGCAGTTGGTTCAAACGCACTTCCTCTAAATATTTCTGTTGAAATAGACGCCATCATTAAAATCAAATAATAAACTTAATATGAGTAAATATTTTTTTTGCTCTTCGCTTAATGATATTAAAAAATCAGATTGGAATGAATGTGTTGGAAATGATCATCCATTCTTGCAATATGAATTTCTTCACGCATTAGAAGAAAGTAAAAGTGCAAATACCAAAACAGGTTGGCAACCATATCATTATATAGAAAAAGAAAATGATAAAATTATTTCATTATGTCCTCTTTACATAAAGAACCATTCGTTTGGAGAATATATCTTTGATCATTCTTGGGCTGATGCTTATCATCGATATGGAATAAATTATTATCCAAAACTTCAATCTGCAATTCCGTTTACTCCCGTTACTGGTGATAGAATTATTTTAAATAAGTTAGTTAAAGATAAAAAGAAAAAACAAGTTCAAGTAATTAAGAATATTATAGAAGAAGCTAAAAAAATAAATGTTTCTTCCCTGCATTTTAATTTTGTTAATGATGCTTCTAATTGGAATGATGTTGATAATATAATGATTAGATCAGGGATACAGTTTCATTGGTATAATAATGAATATAAAAAATTTGATGATTTTTTAAATGATTTATCTTCTAGAAAAAGAAAAATAATTAGACGGGAAAGACAATGTATTGAAAAAAATAATTTACAAGTAAAATTACTTAATGGAGATGATATTAAAGAAGAACATATTAGTTTTTTTTATGATTGTTACTTAGATACTACTGGAAGAAAATGGGGATCGACGTATTTAACTAAAGAATTTTTCTTTGAAATATTAGATAATTTCAAAAATAATATTTTGCTGATAATGGCTTTCCAAAAAGACAAAATGGTTGCATCTGCAATTAATTTTATAAGTAAAACTCATTTATATGGTCGTTTATGGGGGTCAAAATACGAAGTTCCCTTTTTACATTTTGAGCTCTGTTACTATCAAGCAATAGAATATGCCATTAGAAATAATATTAAAGTAGTTGAGGCTGGCGCTCAAGGAGAACATAAGTTGCAAAGAGGATATGTTCCTACTAAAACATGGAGTGCGCATTGGATTAAAGATCAAGAATTTAGCAAGGCAATTCAAAATTTTCTTGATAATGAAAGTCAGTTAATTGATAATCAGAAAGAAAGATTAGATGATTTTCTCCCGTTCAAAAATTAAGCAAGTTCTTTTTTAACTTCTTGCTTATTTGAAAATTCAAAACTAATTTTTTTATCCTTGCATGTTATTTCTACGTGACCACCCTTAGACAATTTTCCAAAAATTAGTTCTTCAGCCATAGGTTTTTTAACTTTTTCTTGTATTACTCTTCCCAATTCTCTTGCGCCATAAACCTCATCATAACCTTCTTCGGCTAATAATTCTTTTGCTTCCTTATTAATTGATAATGAAACACCTTTGTCTTCAAGTTGAGCCTCAATTTCTATGATGAACTTATCTACGATAGAAAGTACTATATTTTTAGATAAATGATTAAAATGAATTATTGAATCAATTCGATTTCTAAATTCTGGTGAAAAAATTCTATTAATTGCATCACTACTATCATCGTTAGATCTTTTTGCATTAAATCCTATTTTGTTTTTAGATACATCAATTGCACCAGCATTAGTTGTCATGATTAATATAACATTTCTAAAATCTATCGTCTTGCCATTGTGATCAGTTAATTTTCCATAGTCCATTACTTGAAGAAGTATATTGAATAAATCAAAGTGCGCTTTTTCAATTTCATCTAAAAGAAGTACACAATGAGGATTTTGATCTACACCATCTGTTAATAATCCCCCTTGATCAAAGCCAACATAACCTGGAGGAGCCCCGATCAGTCTGCTCACAGTATGACGTTCCATATATTCTGACATATCAAATCTAAGAAGTTTAATACCAAGTGTATTACTTAATTGTTTAGCTACCTCAGTCTTTCCAACTCCAGTAGGTCCAGAAAATAAGTACGAGCCTATTGGTTTACCATCTTCTCTAAGCCCTGCTCTTGCTAACTTTATAGAAGATGAAAGCTCTTCAATAGCTTTGTCTTGACCAAATACGAAATTTTTCAAATCTCTTTCTAGATTTTTTAGACTATTCTTATCACTTTGATTAACAGATTTAGTTGGAATTCTTGCCATTAAAGCAACAACTGCTTCTATATCTTTTGAAAGAATAATTTTCTTTCTTTTCTCTTCAGGCAATAAATATTGTGATGCACCTGCTTCGTCAATGACATCAATGGCTTTATCAGGAAGTTTCCTATCACCTATATATTTATTTGATAATTCAACAGCACTAATAATTGCTTCAGGTGAATATTTAATATTATGATGTTCTTCATAGTAAGTTTTTAACCCTTCAAGAATTTTGATGGTTTCATCTTTTGATGGTTCTTTAACGTCAATTTTTTGGAATCTTCTGACTAAAGCTCTATCTTTTTCAAAATAGTTTTTAAACTCCTTATAAGTAGTTGATCCAATGCATTTAAGAGTACCATTGCCTAGAGAGGGTTTTAATAAATTACTGGCATCCATTGATCCTCCACTGGTAGCTCCTGCACCAATAACAGTATGGATTTCATCTATAAATAAAACAGCTTTGTCTTTTTTTTGTAACTCTTTAAGAACTGCTTTCAATCTCTCTTCAAAATCACCTCTGTATCTTGTACCTGCAAGTAGAGCACCCATATCCAGTGAATATATAATTGCGTCCTCCATAATTTTAGGTACTTTTTTTTCTGTAATTCTTTTTGCCAATCCTTCAGCAATTGCTGTTTTCCCAACACCAGGGTCTCCAACAAATAAAGGATTATTTTTTTGTCTTCTGCATAAAATTTGAATTGTTCTATCTAGTTCTTTGCTTCTTCCGATCAACTTATCAATTTTACCATCTTTTGATTTTTCATTTAAGTTAATACAAAACTGACCTAAAGCACTTTTCGGTTTTTGTTGTTCATTATTGTCATTTGTTTGACTATCTACAAATTCTTCATTTTCAAAACTTTCATTACTTTTAGAAATACCATGTGAAATATATTGAACAGCATCTAATCTGCTCATATTTTGTTGATGAAGAAAATATACTGCATGGCTTTCTTTCTCAGAAAATAAAGCCACAATCATGTTAGCTCCTGTAACACTCTCTCTCCCACTAGATTGCACGTGAATAGCAGCTCTTTGTAAAACTCTTTGAAAACCATTTGTTAATTTTGGCTCTCCAGTAAAGTTCTCTTTAAGATTTTCTAAATCATTAATAATAAATTTCTCAACACTTTCTTTTAAATTTGAAATATCTACTGCGCACGCTTTAAGAACACTAATTGCATCTTGGTCTTCCAAAAGAGAAAATAATAAATGCTCTAGAGTTACATACTCATGCTTATAAGTAGTCGCTAGTTGATATGCTTCTCTTAATGTTTTTTCTAAATTTTGTGACAGCATTAACTTTTTTCCATTGTGCATTGTAAAGGATGTTCATTTTTTTTTGCCATATCCATTACTGATTTACATTTAGACTCAGCAACCTCATAAGTAAATGTTCCACAAACACCAATACCATTTTTGTGAACGTGTAACATAATTTGAGTAGCCTCCTCTTGTTTTTTATTAAATATTTTTTCTAATATCATAACAACAAATTCCATTGGTGTATAATCATCATTTAACAGCAAAACATTATACATAGATGGTTTTTTTGTCTTAGGCTTTGTATCTAATAAAAGTCCTCTTTGAAAATCGTCCTTATTATTGTTATTATTTTGATCTTCATTTGCCATATTTCTTAAATAATATGTTTTAGAATATTTTAAAGTATTTTTCTGTTTGAAAGCATCGAAAATCTTATGTTAATCAAGAAAAAATGAAAAAAAATTTATTATTAATCATAATTTTAAATAGCTTTTTAATATTAGGTTTTTCATCAAATCTTTTTGCTAAAAAAGCAGCAATCGTTATTGATTTTGACACAGAAGAAGTACTATTCGAAGTTAACGCCGATACAAGAAATTATCCAGCATCCTTAACAAAAATAATGACTCTCTACATAGTGTTTGATTATATTAATAAAGGAAAGCTTAGTTATGATAGTCAATTAAGTGTATCAAATATTGCTGCTTCAAGATCACCAAGCAAACTTTATTTAGAAGCAGGATCAAGTATAAAAGTTAGAGATGCAATTAATGCACTTATAATTAAATCAGCAAATGATGTAGCAACTGTAGTTTCTGAAAATATATCGGGTAGTGAAAAAGAATTTGCTAAACTTATGACAAGCTATGCAAGAAATTTAGGTATGAATAATACAACATTTAAAAATGCATCAGGTCTGCCTAATAGAGCGCAATTAACAACTGCAAGAGATATAGCAAAACTTTCACATGCACTGATTTCAAATTTTCCAGAAGAGTATAAATTGTTTAGTAAAACAAAATTTACTTATAAGGGTAAGACGTACAAAACGCATAATAAATTAATGTTAAGCTACGATGGTGCTGATGGAATTAAAACTGGATATATAAAAGCATCTGGTTTTCAGTTAGCTTTTTCAGCTGTTAGAGATGATAAGAGATTAATAGGAATTATTTTTGGAGGTGATACAGGAAGCCAACGAAACAAATCTTTAAAAATAATAATGGATAAAGAATTTGCTGAATTAAATATTAAGACAAAAAGTAGTAATAAAAAAATAGTTACAAAAGACGAGACTGCAAAGAAAAAAATTGAAAAGAAAAAAAATGCTTATTCCATTGTTGTTGGAACATTTAAGTATAGAAATAATGCAGAAAAACAAATCAAATTAATTAAAAGTAAATATCCAGTTTCTACTAAAGATAAAATTTCAAATGTTGTGCTGATAAAAGTTAGCGGTAAACAACTTTATGAATCTAGATTTGAAAATTTTTCTAAAAAAGAAGCGTATACAGCCTGTAAAAGACTGAAAAAATATAATCGTGATTGTTTTGTTAGATTGTAAACTTATAATTTACACCGCTTAGAGATAACTGATTTTCGATAATTGCTATCAAAGACTTAAGGCCTTCTTGAGAAGTAGACTCTGCTCTACAAGTTAGTTGGTTTTGGGTATTACTAGCTCTCATTAGAAACCATCCATCATCATTTTCAACTCTTATACCGTCAATATCTATTATTTTACCTTCTGTATTTTTTATTCTTTCTTTTATTTCTTCAATAATTAAAAATTTTTTTGTTTCATCTACATCAAACCTTGTTTCAGGAGTTGAATAAGTTTTTGGATATATATTAATTAACTCATTCAAGGATTTTTCTTGATTACATAGTATTCTAAGTAGTCGTAATGCAACGTACATAGCATCATCGTAACCATAAAAATCATCTGCATAACATACATGACCACTCATTTCTCCTGATAAAGGCGATTTTAATTCTTTCATTTTTTCTTTTATTGGAGAGTGACCGGTTTTAGACATAATAGGATCACAATTAAGTTTTTTTGCTTCATCAAAAAAAACTTTACTACATTTAACATCCATAATTATTTTTGGGTTATCGTATAAGTTAGCAATTTCAGTGCATAGTAATAACATGTACTGATCCGCCCAAACTAAATTGCCTAAGTTGTCTACAACACCTAAACGATCTCCATCTCCATCAAAAGCCAGACCTATGTCACATTTGTTATCTTTGACTGACTTTATTAATTGCTCCATATTTTTTGGAACAGTTGGATCTGGGTGATGATTAGGGAAATTTCCATCAACTTCTTCATTAATTAATATATTTTCAGAATTATTTAAATTGTTTGTAACTTCCTTAATGACAGCTCCCATTGCACCATTACCAATATCCCAAGCAATTTTTATTTTTTTATTGAGATTAATATTTTGTAATAATCTTTTGGTATATTCAATTTTAATATCTTGATTAATGATCTCACCTTCGATTAATTTTAAATCATTTTGATCAATTAATTTTTGAAGGCTTTGAATGTCTTCGGCATAAAAAGAATGCTTATTTAAAACCATTTTAAAGCCATTATATTCTGAAGGATTATGAGAGCCTGTTACCATTATAGCTGCATCTGCATTAAGATGGTAATGAGCAAAGTAAGTCATAGGTGTAGGCCCCATACCAATATTAATTACCTTAGCACCTGAATCTTTTAAACCTTCACATAGTGCTTTATGTAAATCTGGTGAAGTTAATCTTCCATCGTAACCTGTAGCAATTATGTTAGATTTTAATCGATTAATTACCGTGTAGGCAAATGTTCTTCCAATAGTATATGCAGTGTTTTGATTAATATTATCACCAACCACACCTCGGATATCATACTCTCTTAAAACCTCTTTATCAAAATTTTCAATTTTCAATTTATTTACCTGTTCCATAGTATTCGTATCCCATTTCTTTTAAATCTTTTGGAATATAAATGTTTCTTAAATCGAATATTATTTTGTCTTTTAATAATTTAGATATTTTCTCAAAATTTAATGCTCTGAATTCGTTCCATTCTGTTCCAATAATGATTGCAGAGGATCCCTCACAAGCTTCGTAAGCAGAATTAAATAAAACAAGATTAGAATTTTCTTTTTTAACATTGCCCATTGCCTCAGGATCATAACATTGTATTTTAAATCCTTGTTCAAAAAGTGATGATGCAATTTTCATCGATGTAGAATCTCTTACATCATCTGTATTAGGTTTAAAACTTAAACCAAGAAATGTAATTGTAGAATTATTTTTTATTTTTGAACTAATTTTATTGGAAATTTTAATTATACGATCTTGATTGGATTTGTTCACAGCATTAATTATAGATAAATCAATATTTTTCTTTTTAGCTGTAGAAGCAAAAGCTTTAACATCTTTTGGAAAACATGAACCTCCAAATCCAGGTCCTGCATTTAAAAATTTAGAGCCAATCCGTTTATCTATACCCATTGCATGTGCTACTTGCTGAACATCAGCTCCTACTACTTCACATAAGTCAGCAACCTCATTAATAAATGCAATTTTAGTTGCTAGAAAACTATTGGATGCATATTTAATTATTTCTGCAGTTTCTATTGATGTAGCTACAATTGGAGTTTCTTTAAGAAATAAAGGTCTATAAAGTTCTCTCATTATATTTTCAGATTTTTTATTATCTGTTCCTATTACTATTCTATCTGGTCTAATAAAATCATCAATAGCAGATCCTTCTCTTAAAAATTCTGGATTAGAAACTACATCAAAAAGTTTTTGATCAACTTTATTTGATATAATTTTTTTTACTTCACTTGTCGTTCCAACTGGTACGGTGGATTTAGTTACAACTAAACAATATTTTTTTATACTTTCTGAAATTTCATCTGCAACTTGCCATACAAAACTTAAATCAGCTTCATCTTCTAGCCTTCTTGTAGGAGTTCCAACAGTTATAAAAAAAATATCTGTATTTTCTGAATTATTTTTTATGCTTGAAGCAAAAGATAATAATTTTGTTTTATTAATATGCTTATCTAAAAGCTTATCCATTCCAGGTTCAAAAAATGGACACGTACCTGATTTGAGTTTTTCAAGGCGCTTCGTATCTTTATCGATACATGTTACAGAATATCCAAATTCAGCAAAGCAAACTCCCGTCACCAAACCAACGTAACCGGTACCAACGATTGTAAGATTCATCATATTGCAGAATGTATTAAAATTTCTGTCTCAATAACCTAAATATTTATCATTTGTTATAAAATAAATACGAGATTTTTACTGGAAAAAACGTAATTTTTTATTATTTATATCGTAATTATGTCAGAAACTAAAAAAGTTCAAACAGGGATAAATAATATTTCCGAAGAATGGTTTAGAGCTAAAATAGATAGAAAAACACTTAAAAAACTCTCTAAAAGATCAGATTTTGAAGGTTGGAAACATATAATTATTTATGCAATATCTTTAACCGCTCTATGTGCTTTATCAGTATATACATGGGAAACTTTATGGTTCCTTCCTGCATATCTCGCTTATTGCACTCTTTGGGGTGGAGCTGATGCTATATGGCATGAGTGTGGTCATGGAACTGCCTTCAAGAATAGAAAGTTAAATAGGTTCTTTTATAACATTGCTAGTTTTATGAATAATTTTGAACCTGTTAGATGGAAGTGGAGTCACTCTCTTCATCATAGCTATACCGCTTCAGTTGATCCTCATGACTACGAAGTTGATGGGAGTATTTTTGCTAAACATACATTTTTAAGTTTTATTTTAAATTTTATTCCTGGAATTGGTTTTTTTACAATTCATAAATCTCTTTATGTAGAAATTATAAAACATGCCTTAGGTATTAAAACTGATGTAATGAAAGATTGCATTCCAGAAGATAAAATAAAAGATTGTATTAATAGTTCTAGAATTTTTGTCTTACTATGGATTTCAATAGTAGCTGCCTCAATTTACTTTTCTACCTTTTTGCCAATATTTTTATTTTTAATCCCAAAGTTCTTTGGCATTAATGGCATCTGGGGTGTGACACAACACATGGGTCTAAAAGAAAATGCCAAGGATCACCGACTATCAACAAGATCAGTTAGACTTAATCCGATTTTTAGTTTTATTTATTGGAAGATGGAATACCATATTGAACATCATATGTTTCCTATGATACCTTCATACAATCTTCCAAAATTATATGAAGTAATAAAAGATCAAATGCCAGAACCTCAAACCCTATACCAAGCTTATAAAGAAATTTTACCTGCAGTAATAAAAAAATCTAAAAATCCTGATTATTTTATCCCTGTTCAGCTACCGAATAATTAAATATTTATTAAATTATTTAGAATTTAAAAAAGTTCCATAGATAAATTTATAAAAATCTACATTTAAATTCCTATCGCCATTTAAT
>Ga0207993_1000426_pt1 | contig 16537 bp, 14 predicted proteins | sample ETN01SmetaG_2_FD_185791 | JGI IMG/M metagenome (GOLD analysis project Ga0207993, IMG submission 185791) | Marine microbial and viral communities from oxygen minimum zone, Eastern Pacific Ocean - ETNP2014F12-01SV265 (SPAdes) (version 2) | ecosystem: Environmental > Aquatic > Marine > Oceanic ...
TTCGGCAATTATGGGACCCTCGGGGTCAGGAAAATCAACCTTAATGCATTGCATGGCAGGGTTAGACAATTTATCTAGCGGGAAGGTTTTTATAGGAGATACAGATCTCACGGAATTAAGTGAGAAAGAATTGACGCTACTCCGTCGCTCAAATATTGGTTTCATTTTCCAATCGTTTAACTTAGTACCGACTCTGAATGCGTTAGAAAATATCACACTCCCAATTGATCTATCCGGCAATAAAGTCGATATGGATTGGGTTGATCAAATCACTGAGGTTGTGAACCTATCTGATCGACTTAAACACAAACCAAATGAACTATCTGGGGGTCAACAGCAACGTGTTGCTGTTTCGAGAGCTCTCGCAAGTAAACCGAATATTATTTTTGCTGATGAGCCAACAGGAAACCTTGATTCAAAAACAGGAAGCGAAATCTTAGATTTCATGCGACTTGCTACAACGGATTTGAATCAGACCATAGTCATGGTCACACATGATCCTGTGGCAGCGAGTTACTCGGACCGAGTGATTTTTTTGGAAGACGGCAGGGCCGTTGGTGAAATAATTGAGCCTACGGCAGACAGCGTCATTGACCAGATGCGGACCTTCGGTAACTGAATTTCTCATGGCTTTATTTCAACTTGCAGTTAAGAATGCCTACTCAAAACCTGGTCGTTTCCTCCTTACGTCTCTAGCCGTTTTAGTAGGTGTGGCGTTAACTACTGCTGTCTTTGTTTTCACAGATAGTTTACGAGCAACCTTTGGGGATCTAAGCGAAGATATCGAGTCCGGTTACGATTTAGCGGTACGGTCAGAAATTCCGTTTGGTAGCAGGTTAGATGCTGCACCTGTCAGCCTTAATTTGGCTGATGAGCTTACAACCGTTAAGGGCGTTGGGGATGTGCAACCTCGAGTAATAGAGTTTGGAATTGTTCCGAATAAATCCGATGGATCTGCTGCGGTAGCAGATCGTGGACCAAACATTGGGGTCAATTGGGAAACATGGGATAATTCAGGTTATTTTATTGCCGACGGCAAACCACCTACTGGTTTCACAGAGTTTGCTGTTGATACCGATACTGCGGCAAGTGACAATTTTATTGTTGGGCAAAAGTATGATCTTCAAACACCCTCCGGACTTCTTGAGGTTCTACTTGTAGGGACCTTTAATTTTGCTGACCCAGAAGAGAATGCGCTTATAGGGGCAAAGCTTGTCGCCATGAGTACGGATGCCGCTGTTGAATTTTTTAACGCGGGAATCGGATTTGACGACATAACGCTGCGTGTCGAAGCAGAATTTGATCGAACCCGTGTAAGCGAAAATGTTGAAAGTATTCTCCCGACGGGATTGGAAGTTGTAACTGTTGAGGACCTAGTCGAAGAGCAGGCTGACGACTTTAATGAATTCATTGATATTTTCAGGACTATTCTGTTGGTTTTTGCGTTCATTATCCTAATAGTTGCAGCATTCATTATTTATAATGTGTTCTCAATAATTGTCGGTCAGAGAATACAAGAAATTGGTTTACTCAGAGCACTCGGTGCAACGGGCAAGCAAATTACTAACTCCATAGTTACGGAAGCCTTATGCGTAGGTATTTTTGCTACGGCATTCGGGATATTATTGGGGTTCCCGATCGCATTTGGGTTACAGGAGTTACTTGCAGCACTGGAGTTCGGGCCTGATGAAAATGCTCTTCCAGTAAACGCAACGACGATTATTGTAGGATCCATCTTGGGTATTGGCCTAACTTTCATAGCTGCGGTGTGGCCCGCCATGAAAGCACGTTCTATCTCTCCTATGGCAGCAATCAGAAATATTTCGCTATCTAGGTATGTTGTGCAAAGACACATCGGCTACGGATCTACTTTGACGGGTTTAGGAATTGCCGCTTTGTTCCTAGGGTTCGTTCTTGATAATTGGCTCTTTATGTTGCTGTTCGGATTGCTGACTGGAATATTGCTGTACTTAGGTCTGAGCCGAATCCAAGTTTTCGTTGGGAAACTCGCATTCCTATCAGTTGGATTGCTCCTTCTCACCTTGGCACTTACAGCTGATTTCAGGACTTCGATGCTACTTGGGATTCTCGGGGCAGCAGCATTGAATTGTTTCTTGGGCATAAATTTACTGAGTCCATATTTCGCAGAGCCTGTTACAAAACTTCTTGGAACACCCGCCTCGCGATTAGGCGTGCCGAGCAAAATGGCTCGATCAAACGCTGGACGTAATCCAGAGAGAACGGCAACTGCTGCATCTGCTTTGATGATTGGGTTGGCGTTAGTTGCGACTGTTTCAGTTGTATCGGAATCTTTGAAAGCAACAGTTGGGGATATTTTAGAAGAGGATGTCATTTCGGATTGGTGGGTACAGGGAGAAAGCCTTGGGCCTGAGCCGCTTGGATTTAGCCCAACCATTACTAGTGAAATAGCTTCATTGCCCGAAGTGGAAGATGTACTCGCGATGCAATACTCCAATGAGGGATTAAGAACAGTTGAAGATAACCAGGTGAAGCGTATTTACTCTGCGGACCTCAACTCCGTCCCAAACTATTTCAACATAGGTCTCGAGAAGAGTGATAGCTCCTTGTTGGGAGATAACGCCTTTTATATTCATGAGGATGAAGCAAGTAAGTACGAATTAGGAATTGGTTCATTTATAAGTGTTGAGTTTATGGATCAATCACAAATGGATCTTGTGGTGGCTGGGATATTTTCTTCGAAATCGGTTATTGACTCCGGCTGGTTGTTGGATTCGTCCGTGTACTCCTCAAACATGAATTTAGCTCCTCAAACCGATGATTTTGTTGGGGTGCTTATTAAAGACGGTATTGGTGAGGATCAAGCAAGAACAGCTCTAGAAAGCGTGCTTATTGATTATGAACAAGTGAGAGCTCAGACTAAGGAAGAAGTCAAGGACGAAGCAGAAAATCAGATCAACCAAACCGTGACGATAGTTAGTGTTCTATTATTTATTTCTGTTGTCTTGGCGGTTCTAGGTGTAGCAATTACCTTGGCTCTCTCGGTGTTTGAACGAACAAAGGAGATCGGTTTGACTCGAGCAGTAGGTGCTACGCGAAAGCAGATCAAACGAATGATTCGAGTTGAGGGAATTCTCGTGGCTCTCTTTGGTGGTCTTCTTGGAATAGGGTTGGGTCTTGTGTTCGGAATCGCTTGCGTTCAAATTATTCCAGATGACTTCGTGTCGAAATTGGATATTCCTTGGTTATTGATTCTTAGGAATTTAATAATTGCTGGAGTAGCAGGTTCGCTTGCTGCTTATTTCCCAGCCCGCAGAGCAGCTAAGCTCAAAGTCTTAGATGCGATAAACCACGAATAGGTTATTCAGTGGCTTGTAGAACTTCTGGAAGGTCGTCTGCGTGGAGAATGAGGAGCCTGCGTGTAGCTCGGGTGAGTGCTACATAAAGAGAACGTTCACCGTTCGTTGCACTATGTAGTATCTCGCTTGGTTCAATGACAATGGCAATATCTATTTCCAAGCCTTTAACTAGGTCAACAGGCACGATTGTTACTTGGCTGGTTAATGCGCCATCATCAACCAGACCGTGCTCGATGCTGGATGCTTTAAATGATTCTGAAAGTGGTTTGACATATTGATCAGGGGTTATGACTGCTAACGTTCCTGAGTCAATTTCGTCCAGTTCAGACCTGACTAGAGCGGTTATTGACCCTAATAGGCGCGCTGGGGTCTCAACCTTTATGAATTTAGGTTCCTCGCCATGCTCTCTGACAGCGTTGGGAGTAGTGCTTTCATATTGTGTTCCTACTAGAACTCTTGAAGCAACGTCCATTGTTGGTTGTGGGAGCCGATAACCAACAGTCAAGTAAGAGAATCTTGGTTCCTTGAGTGAAGAGAGCCCGTTTAGTATTTCGTTCCAATCATCTTTAGCCCAGGCTCCTGTAGCTTGTGCCATGTCACCAACAAGGGTGAAGGATCCGTTTAGCGATCTTCGGTCCAACATCCTGATTTCCATTGGCGAAAGATCTTGAGCTTCATCTACGACAATATGTCCAAATGTTCTAATTGCATCTTCTTCCTTGTGTCCTGACCTAGGGCCTAGAGCGGCTTGAGCCTCATCGAGAATTGGTGCATCTTCTTTGGTCCATATTACCGACGAAGCATGACCTGAGCGTTCTCTGTATAACTTTAGGATTTCAGCTTCGGCGAAGATATTGCGTGCCGCACTTTTCAGTAGCGCCTTGCTTCCGAAAAGGTCGTGGATCAGGTGCTCGGGCGTTAAGGTTGGCCACATCCACTCCATAGCTTCACGAATTTCTATGACATTCCCTAGGTCCGCCATTAACTTCGTTGGGTTAAGGTCGCTGCTTCGTGAACTGGCAGCTAAAGCTTCAAAAACAGCATTTTTGACATAGCTTCTGGCGGCATTGTGATGTTTATATCGACGTTTTGCTTCTGAAATTATTAGTGCTGACTCTTCAACTCGTAATCGCAGCCGTTGCAGACCATAACCGATTAAGAGATCTTTCTTTAAAGGCCTCTCTCTGTCTCTAATCGCCTTGCGGATTACATTTCGCATCTCAGCGTTTCCCTTTATTCGGGCAACATCCTCGGAATCATAACCTCGAACTTTGACTCGATGTACAAGGTCACCTAGAACGGCAAGGTGTACACCTGCTTCTCCCAAGGATGGAAGAACTTGTTCAATATAAGTAAGAAATACCCTGTTAGGGCCGACTACTAAAACCCCTTGGCCTTCAAGTGGGAATCTATGGGTGTAGAGGAGATATGCGGCTCGATGGAGAGCAACTACTGTTTTCCCAGTCCCTGGTCCTCCTTGAACCACGAGGGGTCCTGCAAGCGGTGCTCTGATGATTTCATCTTGTTCCCCTTGAATAGTGGCAATGATGTCACCAAGTCGACCTGTTCGGGCTTGCTCCATTGTTGCAGCAAGAGTCATTCTTCCTTTGAAATAAGGGGCGTCAGAATCATCAATGATGTCTTCGCCAAAAAATTCATCTTCGATTCCTAAAAGTTTTTTTCCTCGAGAAGCAAAATGTCGTCGTCTGGTTAATCCCATAGCTTCTCGACCTGTCGCTCTATAAAACGGTTCGGAGATGGGTGCACGCCAGTCGACTGTGATTGGGTCCTGCTTTTCATCCCACACAGCGATTCGTCCTATATAGAAGGACTCGGCTGTGTCATCTTCACCGTACTGATCAATGCGACCAAAGACTAGTGATGCATCGCCAATATCAAGTTGGGATAATCGTTTACCAACTTGATCAGCAATGACATCTTTTTCAAATCTCGCTTGATGAGTCCCGCCCTTTCCAGATTCAACCATGTTATGAAGTTTCTTTGCCTCTAGATGAGCCCTTTCAAGAATTTCATACGCATTTTCAATGTATTCCTGTTCAGCTTTAAAGTCTGGATGAATGAGGATCACCTCCTTAAAAGATCGGATTTAAGGGCATTTAGGTAGCTATCAATTCTAGCGATCTTTTAATCTTTCTCATCACTAGTTTTGCTTGCAGTTAATTTGTAAGAGTATGGAAGCATTTATTGTCGCTAACTGCTCTAGATTTATGTTGTGGGAGATTTAAGCCTGATGAACGATACTTTTTTGAAAGCATGTAAGGGCGAACCGGTTGAATATACCCCTGTTTGGTTTATGCGACAAGCAGGCAGGTCTCTCCCTGAATACAGAGCTCTCCGGAAGGAGGGAAGCATCCTGAATGCTATTAAGGATCCTGAAATATCAACTGAAATAACTTTGCAACCTATACGTCGTTATGGTGTCGACGCTGCAATTCTTTATTCTGATATTGTTGTGCCAGTTCATGCAATTGGTTTTGGAGTTGACATCAAGCCTGGTGTAGGTCCGGTTGCAATTGACCCTTTTAAATCATCCTTAGATTTAAATCGTCTACGTTCACTAAGTCCTCGGGCTGATACACCGTACGTGCTTGAAACGATTCACCGACTAGTGGATGTGCTTGAGGTCCCATTGATTGGTTTTGCTGGTGCACCTTTTACTGTTGCCAGCTATTTGATTGAGGGTGGACCATCACGTTCGTATCAGAAGACAAAGGCAATGATGTTCAGCGACAAATCGTTATGGGACTCTCTGATGGAGAGATTGACAGATATCACGATTGAGTCGTTGGTTTCTCAGATAGAGGCCGGTGCGAGCGCAATTCAATTATTTGACTCGTGGGCCGGTTCCCTATCACCTGAACAGTATGAACACTTTGTCCTCCCACACTCTTCGAAAATATTTGAAGCCCTTTTCGAGTACTCTGTCCCACGTATTCATTTCGGAGTTGGAACTGGAGAAATACTCCATTTAATGAGTGCTGCAGGGGCAGATGTAGTAGGAGTTGATTGGCGTGTCCCGATTGATGAAGCACGAAAGCGAATAGGAGTAGGTAAAGCTGTGCAAGGCAATCTCGACCCGTCAATACTAGGCGGTGATTGGGAACTAATTTCTGAAGAAGTGATTGATATCCTCGAAAGGAATGCTGGGCAGCATGGCCATATCTTCAACTTAGGTCACGGTGTAACCCCTGAAGTCAACCCAGATGTTCTCAAAAGAGTAGTTGACTTGGTTCACAATTTTCGGACAGCCTCGTGAACATCACTATTGTCGGTGCTGGCATTGCTGGTCTAAGCGCTGCATTTGAGCTTCAGCAATCAGGTTTTGAAGTCATGCTTCTTGAGGGCTCAGAGCGGTTAGGGGGAAAGATCCTAACAAGTGAAATTGAAGGATTTAACATTGATGCGGGACCTGATTCTTTTTTGACTCGTGATCCTGAAATGCGTGAGTTATGTTTCTCTCTTGGTGTGGGAGATGAACTCGTTCCTCCTACCGGCAAACCTGCAAAAGTTTGGGTGGATGGTGAAATGCACAATTTACCCAAACGCCACTTTTTGGGAGTTCCTTTGGACCTGGACGAGCTAGACGAACTGTCTTTGTTGACCGAAGAGGGAGCTAAAAGAGCAAAGCTTGATTTAACTCTTCCTGACAATAAACCAAAAGAAGGTGAAACCGTAGGCGCTCTTATTCGAAGGCGCCTTGGAGACGAAGTTATGGACAGGTTGGTTGGCCCGTTATTGGGTGGAATAAACGCTGGAGATGCAGACGACCTTTGTCTTGAGTCAGGTGTTCCGCAGTTGTTTAACGCAAGTCAAGGAGATTTCAGTCTTGTGAGATCAATACAAGATTTTCTCAAGAATCAAAACAGGGATCCTGCCAGCCCAGTTTTTCTAACACACCCTGATGGCCTTCAAACAGTAGTTAAAAGGCTAGAGGAAGAAATTGATTCGGATATTCGAAGAAATGAAAGGGTGACATCAGTTGAAATATCAGACAATTCCATACTCGTTAAGGGATCGCAGGAATACCAGACAGATGCCGTAATTTTATGCATCCCAGCTTTTGCAGCCGCAAAGCTCTTACAGGAATCTTGTCCGAACACGTCAAATTTATTGGCAAAAATTCAGTATGCGTCAATGGCTTTTATAACATTCGCTTTTAATAAGAGCGATGTTCCTCAATTCAACGGAAGCGGATTTCTTGTTGGCCGAGATGAAAATTTTTTAACCACCGCATGTTCTTGGACCTCGGAAAAGTGGGCTCACCTCAAGAACGACGACACGGTATTCCTCAGAATTTCCGTGGGGAGATTCGGTGATACGGAAGCACTTGCTATGGATGACGATACGTTGATCGAAAAGCTTAATGGTGAGCTCGTAACTTTAACAGGTATCGACGCTGACCCTATAGCAACTAGGGTTACTCGATGGCCGAATTCGTTTCCCCAATATGAACTTGGCCATGGGAATCGAATAAATGTTATACGACAGCAGGCAGCGCTTGAAATGCCAGGAATGTTTCTAGCTGGGTCACCGTTTAAAGGAATAGGTTTGTCGGCCTGCATACGGGATGGGATTGATCAGGCAAGAAAAGCTAAGAATTTTCTTATGCAAAGGTAAGACTAATGATTCCGTCGCAAATAGTTCTCTTTTGTAGATTCATAGCAAATCTTTTTGTTTCTTCTTTCAGAGCCGGAGCTAATTTTTTTAGATTCATCACGCGAAAGGAGACTCTGAAACCTGTTTTTAGCGGAATCTGTTTGGTGCTTTCATTACCTCCATGGGGCTTCTGGCCTTTAGCGTTTATAGCTTTTGCCATGCTTGATCAAATCCTCAAAGAAACTCATGGAACAAAGTCTAGATTCTTTACAGGTTTCGGCTTTGCTGTTGGATGGCTTTTCCCAGGGACCTTCTGGATGATCGCATTAACAGTTCCGGGTTACTTCATTCAAGGTTTCCTATTTAGTGGACTTTATGCACTGTCTACTTGTTTGATTCCTAGGAGCATGCACCGTTTAATTGCTTTACCGGCAGCATTCACATTGGTTGAAGCTGTTCGGTATCGCTGGCCCTTTGGAGGTGTTCCTTTAGCGACTATTGCGATGTCACAAAGTGATAGTCCCTTCGGTCAGACCGCTAGAGTGCTCGGTCCACTATTTCTTACGGCTTTCGTAATTATTTGCGGAATGGCATTTGCGATGCTTTGGGAAAAGAAATGGAAGCACACAGGCGTGATTGTTTCGATCCTTCTCCTCATTTGGGGTTTCAGCGCAATCGTGCCAAAGGGATCTGCTATCTCTTCAATTGATGTCGCAATTATTCAAGGCGGAGGTGAGCAAGGAACACGTGCCATAAACACTAATGAGCGTGAGGTTTTTGAGCGACATGTTGAGGCGACTGGGTTAATCCAAGGAAGTCCAGATATTGTTCTTTGGCCAGAAGATGTTGTCAACCTTCGCCAGTTATATATTGAATCGCCTGAGCGTTCGGAATTAAGTAAGCTCGCCCAAGATTTAGATACTTGGCTGCTTGCAGGAATCTTTGAACGATTAAATGAAACTTCTAACGCAAATGCAACAGTCGCTATCGGGCCAGACGGAGAGATCTACGATAGGTACGATAAAGTTCGATTGGTCCCTTTCGGCGAATATGTGCCTTTAAGATCTCTCATCGAGCCGTTTGCTCCCGAATATTTACCTGTCCGCGATACCGTTCCTGGGACCGGACCTCCAAATCTGTCTATGAATCTTCGCGATATTGCAATTAATGCGGGAATTTCTATTTCATGGGAAATTTTCTTTGAAGACCGAGCAAGGTCAGCGATTCAAAACGGAGGGCAAATTCTGTTAAACCCTACAAATGGATCAAGCTATTGGCTAAGGATTCTCCAAACACAACAAATTGCTTCCTCTCAATTAAGAGCTATTGAAAATGGTCGCTGGGTTCTTCAAGCAGCACCAACTGGGTTCAGTGCGATAATCAACTCAGATGGAAAAGTGCTACAACGAACTTCCATCTCTGAGATGAAAGTCTTGCAAGGACAGGTTGAGTTGAGAGATGGATTAACCATTGCGACTCGTGTGGGCCCTTTACCCATGATCATCATCTCAATTCTGTCGCTTGGTACGGCTTTTGCTTGCTCTCGAAAAGATCCTTAATTTACCTCAATCATTAATGTAGCTGGACCGTGATTAATGAGTTGAACGTTCATATCTGCTCGAAAGATTCCAGTTTGAACTCTCAATCCAGAAGCTTTTAAACATTCAATGAAATATTCAATTAGGGGTTCAGCCTGTTCGGGTCGTGCTGCTTGTGACCAACCTGGCCTTCTTCCACTATCAACATTTCCATAAAGTGTGAATTGCGATACCACAAGGAATTCCCCATTTACATCCTCGCATGAGAAATTCATTTGCCCATTCTGGTCATCAAAAAGTCGGATGCCGATAACTTTTCTAGCTAGCTTTTCTGCCACTTCACGAGAGTCACTATGCGTAACACCCACAAATACAAGGAGCCCTTTTGAAATAGCACCTACGACAGAACCTTCAACCTCTACCGATGCCTCCGAAACTCGTTGAACTAAAGCTCGCAAAATAACTCCTTAAAGTGGACTCTCCAATGAGCTAATCATTTCTTGCCCGTTGTGGAAAATCTAAGACCAAAATTGTAAACATTTAATCATTTTGGATTGATTTAGTGCCCAATGTCCATACCCTTAAAGGCTGAACCTTAGGAATGGCGTGCCACTAGATAACGACTCAAAAAAACTACGGATTGCAATGCTCGCATACAGAGGGAAGCCTCATGTTGGTGGTCAAGGCGTCTATGTCCGCGAAATGAGTAAAGCACTGGTTGAACTAGGGCACACTGTTGAAGTTTTCGGAGGTCCTCCGTATCCGGATCTAGATGACAAAGTTCCCTTGCACAAATTTCCAAGTCTTGAAATCTTTAATGACCATTACCCTGGCCGCATACCTGGATTTTGGGAAATAAAAGACTATCCCGACTTTGTTGAAGTATGTTCATATCTCACAGGAAATTTTTCAGAGCCATTATCATTTTCTATGCGGGCATTCAGAGCTCTGAAGGAACGATCTGACGAGTTCGATCTAGTTATAGATAACGGATCATTGGCATATGGAAATCTAAAAATCCAAAAGAAGCTAGGCTTACCTATCCTCGGAATAATTCATCACCCAATTACCGTAGATCGTAGACTCGAACTCGATAACGCAAGAACATTTCTAGAACGTCTCGGGAAACGACGCTGGTACGCATTCACAAGGATGCAAACACGGGTTTGCCAAAAAATTCAGCGCATCATTACAGTTTCTGAATCTTCAAAAGAAGACATTAGCCATGATCATAAAGTTGACATAAATAAAATTCATGTTGTTCCTATAGGAATTGATACCGATTTTTTCGCACCGCAAACCGATATTGAAAGAATCCCTGGACGAATTGTTTCCACTGCCAGTGCAGATGTGCCATTGAAAGGTCAAAAATTTCTCCTAGAAGCCATTGCAAAAGTTCGAGATGAGTTTCCTCATGTACATCTTGAACTTGTCGGAAAACAACGCGAAGGAAGCACGACCGCTGAAACCCTCAATCAATTGGGATTAGACGATATTGTCCGGTTTAACCAAGGAATTAGCTATAAAGAGTTAGTGAACCTTCTTGCTTCTGCAGAAGTTGCGATCGTTCCATCTCTATATGAAGGTTTCTCAATCCCTGCAATTGAAGCGTTATCTTGCGGCGCGCCATTAATAGCCTCAACTGGAGGAGCGTTACCTGAAGTTGCGGGCCCACACCTAGAGACATGCTTAGCTGTGCCACCCGGTGATAGCGATGCTTTGGCAGACCAAATTAAATATGCCTTTCAAAATCCTGATCTATGCAGGAAAATAGGCTCAGCTGGACGTCAACGTGTCATTGAGAAATGGAGTTGGAGAGAATCAGCAATTACCACCGCCGAACATTGCAGGACACTGTTATCTAGTTGGAAAACAAAGTAAATAACAATGCTCACAGTAGATTACGAACGATTAGAGTTACATTCCGGCCATAAAGTGTTAGACCTAGGGTGTGGGTTCGGGCGGCATGCATATGAATCACTTCGCAGAGGAGCTGAAGTGATTGCGTGCGATATGGCACTACCAGAATTAGGCGAAGTCAGAGCAACTTATGCCGCAATGCTAGAAGCAAACGAAATTGACTCAAAATCCCTCGCCTTTGCATGCGCTGGTGATGCCACAGCTCTTCCCTTTTCCGACAACACATTTGATCGAATTATTGCAAGCGAAGTGCTTGAACATATTGAAGATGACGAAGCTGCCTTAAAAGAACTTTTTCGAGTACTTAAGCCAAACGGTAAAATAGCGATCACTATTCCTGCCTTTCTTCCCGAAAAGATCTGCTGGATGCTATCAGACGAATACCATGCACCGAAAGAAGTCGGCGGACATGTTCGTATCTATAGAAAGAACGATATCCGAACAAAAATGAAGCTAAAAGGATTACAGCCATTTGATTATCATCGAGCCCATGCACTCCATTCCCCGTATTGGTGGTTGAAATGCGCCGTCGGACCAAAGAATGACTCCAACAGACTAGTCCGCTTATACCTGCGATTTCTTACCTGGGACATCGTCAAGCAACCAAGAATAACGAAGTACCTAGAAAAGATCCTTCAGCCAGTTCTGGGAAAGAGTGCGATAGTCTATGGTCAGAAAAAAGAATTCTTGTAACGAAGGAAATTTATTGACCCCCGAGCCCACAGAAATCGTTCTCACGGACAGCGACTTGAAACAGACGGCAGAGTCAATAGCCGAATGGCAACTGGAGTCTGGAATGATCCCATGGTTTCCTGGTGGTCACGCCGACCCTTGGAATCACGTCGAAGCTACCATGGCTCTTCAAACTGCTGGATTAGTAGATGAAGCTCTGAAAGGATACGAATGGCTTGAGCGGATTCAACGAGATGACGGATCGTGGCACAATTACTATCTTGAAGACAGCATCGAACAAGATAAAATTGACTCAAATTGTGTCGCGTACATCGCAACCGGAGTTCTACACAGCTATTTAATCTCACAAGATATGGGATTCCTTGAATCGATGTGGAAGGTAGTGGAACCTGCGATTGATTTTGTTGTGGATATGCAAACAGAACGTGGAGAAATAATCTGGGCCCGTCATTCTGATGGCACGCTCTGGTCCTATGCACTCTTAACAGGGTCATCCAGTATTGCCCACTCAATCAGGAGCGCTATCAAAATAGCAACTGAACTAGGTTTTGAGAAAAAAAGATGGGAATCCTCATATGTAAAGCTCGCTAATGTTATTCGGACAGTACCGGACGCGTTTGCTCCAAAGAACAGATGGGCGATGGATTGGTATTACCCAGTCCTATCAGGCGTAGTAACAGGCGAAATGGGGATAAAGCATCTTGCTGAAAAGAACGAGACTTTTGAAATTCCCGGTAAAGGTATTCGTTGCGTCTCTGATCGTCCGTGGATAACGACGGCAGAAACCTGCGAATGCGCATTAGCGTTTCAAAGCATTGGAGAAACACAACATGCATTGGAACTCTTTAAACAGATTCAAAAATTTCGAAATGATAAGGGACAATACCTAACTGGGGTGGTTTACCCTGAATCTGTCTCATTCCCAGAAGAGGAATATTCAACATATTCTGCAGCAGCCGTTGTACTAGCCGCTGATTCTTTAATGGGAATAACAAAAGCCTCTCAGCTTTTCTCAAATCATGAATTCTTGCCGGTGCTTTAGATTTTCAAGACCTTTATTCCTTTAAAACATCTAACGCAGTATCTGCATGCACATTCATATTTGTTTCGCTCTTTATGACCTCAAGAATCGTTCTATCCGCTCCGATTACGTATGTGATTCTTTTATTCCCGAATGGCCCCATTCGTTTAGCTCCTAGGATTGATGCAATAGTTTGATCGGGGTCCGATAAAAGCGGGAACCCAAGCTGGTGTTTATCGTCAAATTCTTTCTGCTTTTCGACTTGATCCATGCTTATACCAACCGGTTGTGCGCCTAATGCAGAGAATTCTGACTCAAGATCACGAAAGTGGCAACTTTCCACTGTGCAACCTGGTGTCATTGCTTTTGGGTAGAAAAAAAGGACAACTGGACCATTTTCTAACATTGATGATAACGAAACCGAAGCACCTTCTTGGTTGATAGCTTCAAAGTCAGGAACTGTTTCACCTTTTTTCATTTGATCTCCTAAAGATTCGGATTTGCATTTATAGTTTAGTCATTTTAGGTTTAAACGCGTTTCAAAATTCTTAATGAACCTTCAACGTGTACCTCATTCCAATTGCCACTTTCAATTGCTGGAAGGTAGATCTGTTCATATGGTGGACGTCCTCCATCCTTTGGATTAGGGAAAACATCATGAATCGCAAGTGTCCCACCTTCTTTCACTTTCGGAACCCAACCATTAAAGTCAGCTTTTGCGGGCTCTTCTCCATGGCCTCCATCTATAAAAAGAAACGAAAGAGGCGTAGTCCAGTTTCTCGCAATCACGCCCGAATGACCTACAAGAGCAATGACTACATGTTCTAAGCCTGCAGCAAAAATTGCATCACGGAAGTACGGGAGCGTATCCATGACCCCCTTTTGCTTATCAATAAGTTCAGGGTCATGATGCTCCCAACCTGCTTGGTTTTCTTCAGAACCTCGATGATGGTCCAGCGCATACAAAACTCGTCCGATGCTTTGAGCAGCATAACCAAGATAAACGGAAGATTTTCCACAGTAGCTTCCAACTTCCAAAAGAGGGCCATCGACTTCTACTGCAACTGCAGCATCATAAAGCGCAGCCGCTTCATTTTTCGGTAGGAACCCTTTAACTGCTTCAGCTACTTCAAGTTGATTGGAATCCATCATTAGATGTTACAGGGAGTTTATCTCCGGAGACGATGACGAAGGTGATTCCTTAAAGAGGTATTTCTCGAGGATAAAATATTTAGCGCCCCATAACAATGTATAACCCATGGCATTTGCCAAATTTATCGCAACCCAGGTTTCCCAAATTGAATCAGCTAAATAAACAAAAATTGTTGAAATTCCCAGCCCTAAAAAAGCAAGCATCCAATAAGGCACAATTTCATTGCGAATATTTGTGACCGACCTTTTTCGCCAAACCCAAAATCTGTTCAAAAGATAATTAGGAGTAGTTGAAATCGTTACAGCTAAAACATTGCTCAATAAGGGATTGAGTTTCCCTACCTCATAGAAGAGGAAGAGAAGAACTTGGCCAATTGGTGCAGTAAATAAAGAGACATAGACGTATCTAAGTTTTTTTCGTAGCTCGTATTTAGACATCAATCAATTACTCGAAAGAAAATCGATAGACATTAGTTTCCCGTTCTGCGAATCCAATACTTCTATATAACTGATTTGCTTCTTGCCGAGCAGGTCGTGAGGTCAAGTCAACGGTTTTTGCTCCAGCCTGTTTAGCAAGTTCGAGCGCAGCGAGGTTTAGCTTCTTCCCGATACCTTTACCACGAGCTGAACTGTCAACGACGACATCTTCAATCCATGCACGTATTCCGGTTGGAATTTGAAAAATTATGAGCGTCATTGTTCCCAGTATTTCACCATTTTCGTCTTCAGCTATGAGTATTTGGGCCGAGTCTGACTCAATGATCCTTTGCAACGCTTCTCCTGTAGGTGGATTGCTCGAGGAAGATAATTGCGGGATCAGTACTTTGTAGGCATCCGTAAGAGATTCTGTTACTTCAGTTACTGGTCTAATACTCACCATAAAAATATCGTACCCGCCTTTCAAACGAATGGTTATTTGAAGTGCAATATCAGAAAAGAATGATTAAAGTTTTGTCGATGAGTGAATTTGGAATGGATATTGATGATTCCTCCACAAAAGCCCCCGTTATGGTTATAGCCTTCGCTGGGTGGAATGATGCTGGAGGTGCTTCTACTTGGGCAATTCGAAGTCTCATTGAAAAGACTATTGCGACAGAGATTCTAACTTTTGATTCAGAAGAATTTTATGACTTTTCTAGAGAGCGACCCACCGTTCACCTAGATGGCGAATCAAGGTTTCTTAGTTGGCCGAAAAATACAATTTCTTTGTCAAATGATGGCTCTCTTCTACTTATGGAAGGCGTTGAGCCACAGCTAAATTGGCAAACTTTCACACAGAATATTTTAGCTGAAGCTCAAAAGTACAATGTCTCAATGATCATCACATTAGGTTCCCTTCTCGCTGAGGTTCCACATTCACGTCCGGTATTAATTCATGGCGTAAGTGAAAATACTGAGATTAATAGAACTTACGGCCTGCAAACATCTTCCTATGAGGGACCAACGGGAATTATCGGTGTTATCAATCAATTATCTACAGACGCTGGTATCCCCAATATGTCATTTTGGGCAACTGTTCCTAACTATGTTGCAGGAGCTGAATCTCCTAAAGCAGCATTAGCTTTGATTGAAAGGCTCAAAACAACTCTTAATCTTTCGTTGAATACAACGGACTTAGAAATTGCGTCTTCAGCCTATGAAAGGCAGATAAATCAAATAATTGAAGGCGATGAAGACACATCAAAATACGTTGATGAACTTGAGGACAACTATGACGCTGGGGATTATGAGGTTGCTAGCCCTGAAGACTTTGTAAAAGATGTAGAAAATTTCTTACGTGACCAAGATTAAAAAACACACTATATTGCATCATCTTGTTTCCATACAGGCCGGCGAGGCTTATCAAATTCAACTTCAATAACCTCTCCACGTATTGCTGCAAATGCATGATCTACCCAGTTTCCCGACCCAGCGAGAGGGTTTGGAAGTTTATCCTGAGGGAAAAACCCTGCATCAGTGCATTCAAGCGGGTGGTGATTTAGTTCTCCTCCAACAACTTTGCAATGGAAAACAATCGAATAAAGAGGCATTCGAGTAAATTTTGCACGAACCCCATCAAGAATTGAAATTATTCTTAGAGCCTCCACATGCATTCCCGTTTCTTCAAACACTTCTTTCTCTGCTATCTCTGCTGCTGAATATCCAATATCTGCAAATCCTGTTGGGAAAAGCCACACCCCTGAATCAGAGCGTTGGATTAAAAGAATTTCTCCGTCTTCATTTCCGACGACAGCACCAATGGCAACCTTTGGAGTTAC
>Ga0207993_1000428_pt1 | contig 16513 bp, 16 predicted proteins | sample ETN01SmetaG_2_FD_185791 | JGI IMG/M metagenome (GOLD analysis project Ga0207993, IMG submission 185791) | Marine microbial and viral communities from oxygen minimum zone, Eastern Pacific Ocean - ETNP2014F12-01SV265 (SPAdes) (version 2) | ecosystem: Environmental > Aquatic > Marine > Oceanic ...
GTGGGGTAAACAAAAATTTATATTTTATTATTTGTCAGCGGGATTAGGAGCTGTTCTAATTCAAACTTTAGTTTATCACTATGATGTAATTTCAGTAACTCAAATTCTGTTAGATAATGGCTTAACAAGACTAGATGTTAATTCTTTTTATGAAACAGGTAGACTCAATACATCTGTAATTCAATCTGTAGGCGAGGATAGATTATATTCAGGTATTCAATCATTTAAAGCAGTAATGGTTGGTGCATCTGGTGCCTTATATGGAATTTTAGTAGGCTTTGCTATGCTTTTTCCAAATGTACAGTTAATGCTATTATTTCCACCAATTCCAATAAAAGCAAAATTTCTCGTTCCTCTTTTAATTTTATTTGACCTATTTTTTGGTTTTACATCTTATTCAGTGGGACCTATTGCTCACTTTGCTCATATAGGAGGAGCTATTACAGGATTTGTTATGATGTGGTACTGGAAAAAAAATCAGTTTAATAATAAAAGATGGAATTAGGATATAGATATTTTACTAATCAGCCTATATTCAAGAAAATTATAATTATTAATGTTATAATTTTCTTACTGCCTCTAGTTTCCAATACTTTTCTGTTTCTTTTTAATATACCTCAAATCAACATTATTAAATTTTTTGATCTTCATCCAAATTTTGAACAAATTATAATGAGTCCTTGGAGCATAATAACTTATTCATTTTTTCATTTAGATTTCTTTCATATTTTTTGGAACATGTTTATTCTTTATATAGTTTCAGATTATTTCCTTTCATTTTTAGATAATAAAAAATTCCTTGAAATCTACTTTTACGGAGCTATCTCAGGTGGTCTCTTATTTATTATCTCTTATAATATTTTTCCAGCTTTTGAAAACTCTTTTTCTCCGTTAATTGGATCATCTGCAGCTGTATATTCGCTTCTTATCTTTGTGTGTACATATTATCCTAACACAAGCATTAACTTGATATTCTTTAATGTAAAACTCAAGAATTTAGGCTTATTCTATGTCCTTCTGAGTTTAATCCAAATCCCATTTAGCAATGCAGGTGGAAATATTGCTCACCTTGGAGGAGCCCTATATGGATTCTACTATGCAAGGAACTTTAATTTATCAAATTCACCATTTGACTTCATTATTAACTTGATAAATAATGTAAAGATTAAACCAAATGAAAACCGAGATAATCAAGAAAATATTGATATTATTCTTGATAAGATTAGTAAGTCAGGATATGAGAGCTTAACAAAAAAAGAGAAAGAGTTTCTTTTCAAAAATTCAAAGAAAGATTAAGCTTTATTTTTCTTCCTTTTTAAATAACTAAATAATTGCCAGACTAATATAAAAATTATAAAGTGAGGTAAATAGGATCGTGGTTTTCCATCAAATCCAATAGTTGTGAAAACTCTGTCCCATCTAAATTTCCAATTACTAATACCATTGAATAATCCATCTATGCTCATCCAAATAAAAACAGGCTTACCAAGTACATGATCAAATGGAACAAAGCCCCAAACTCTTGAATCTTCGGAATTATATCTATTATCACCCATCATCCAATAATAATCTTGTTTAAAAGTATAATTACTCGATATTTCACCATTTATGTATATGTTATTATCTACTACCTCAACTTCATTATTCTCATAATCTCTAATTATCTTTTTATATAATGGAAGATCATCAATTGTCAGTTTAATCTTTTCACCCGCCTTTGGAATATATATTGGGCCTAGTTGGTCATTATTCCAATTAAACCTTTTATTGCCTGGAAAGAAAACGGAGTTCATATAGTTAGTCTTTTCAATAGATCTGAATATTGTGTCAAACTCATTTGAATTTCTAATTTTATTTGCATCATTAAAAGTAAGACTCAACTCTCTCTCGTTATCTATTATCTCTCTAATATCTATATTGAGTTCTCTTACTTTTTTAATTGGTATACCTTGATCATCAGTGTAAATAAGATATTCATTTTCATTAGTATTTGATATACTCAAAATATTGGCCTTCAAACTATTATATGATTCTTGAGATAAATTTCTAATGATAAATTTTCTAATAAACCCATCAATTTCAAGATTTTTTAACTTGCTTGATGACACTCCATCTTTAGAAAAAATTTTGTAAGTATATAATGGTTTAGCCCTTTCCGGTAATTTATTCTCCTGACCATTTAAATAAACTATTCCATCTTTAATTTCTAATGAGTCACCAGGAACTCCAATTGCTCTTTTGACATAGTTTGATTTTTTATCTCTTGGTTTTATTACACCTTTTTCTTTGACAAAAAACTTTCTGACTGTATCAGCAGGCCAATTAAAAACTACGATATCATTATTTTTAATTTCTTGAAAGCCTGGGATTCTAATATAAGGAAGCTGAGGTTCCTTTAGGTAAGACCTAGTCTTGAGTATTGGTATAGTGTCATGAACCATTGGAAAAGATATAACGGTAGATGGTATTCTCGCACCATAATGAAATTTACTTACTAATAAAAAATCTCCAACTCTTAATGTTTTCTCAAGTGAGCCAGTAGGAATTACAAATGGTTGTAGAATATAATTGTGGACTATAGTTGCAATTACAACTGCAAAAACTAGAGACCCAAGAGACCTTTCAAAATTTGAAAATGAAATATTATCTACATATTTTGTTCTTTTACTAACATAACTTACATAAAATAGATAAAGACCCAGAGTTATAATGACCAGTACCCTATCTAACTTTGAGTTATGATTAAATCTTTTAATAAATTCTACCCAAATTACCGGAATCATTAGAAGATTTATAACTGGAATAAAAACTAGGATGACCCACCATTTAGGTCTGTTAATTATTTCTAAATGCTTTACTATATTGTATATAGGAATTAATGATTTCCAGCTATCAACACCTGCAAGTTTAAAAAGTCTTTGAGATCCAACGAATATTAATAAATTATAGGATAGAAAAAAAAGTAACCATTCGTTTATACTCATATTAGTCTAAATTTATTTTAAATTTAATTCCAGCACTTTGAGAAAAATCAAAATAGTTATTTTCAATGTATGGCTCAAATGATAAATCCTCACTAACATTAAATTGGAGTAGGTGTGCACCAACATTTGCATCAATAATATTTAAGACATAAGTACCTACAAGGAACATGAAGGAAAAGTCTTTATATCTTCTGTGAAACTTCATTCCCTCCAGTAATTTTTCATTTTCAGGAATTATCTCAGTATACTCATCATCAAAGTATCCAGCAAGTCTCCTCTTATATGCTGTTCTATATTTGTTCATCTCCTTATTATTGTAATTGTAGTAGTATGCAGACGCTCCTAGACCTCCATAAATTATTGGAATCATCCAATATCTTCTTGTATAGACTTGACCTAAACCAGGAATAACAGAAGAGTAGAATGCAGCTTTTGATGGAGTTAGAGGGTCATTAATTAACTTTAATTTTTTTGGACTAATGTAAGTTGAATCAATATCAGCTTGAGCATTCAGGTTGAATGAAAGAGAAATTATTATTAATAAAATTATATTTCTCAATTTGATATCTTTTTTAAAAAGGAATATAACTCGTTAATACTCTTGAAAGTAGTTGAAAGGGATACCTTGCCTTTGCTATTTTCTTTCAAGGTGACTTTTGAATTAAATAGCTTCTCAAATTTATTAGTTGCATCTATATATATTTTCGATACATCTGAACTAGAGTTATTAGTATTTGTGGTTTTATTTCCTCTAACAATCTTCTCTGTTTGTCTTACAGATAACTTTGATGATATTATTTGTTCATAAATTTCAATTTGTAATTTTTTATCATCAACATTTATTAAAGCTCTTCCATGACCCATAGTCAAGAAACCATCTCTTATACCTGATTGAATAATTGGGTCAAGTTTTAAAAGACGAATATAATTTGATATAGTTGACCTATCCTTACCTACCAGCCTAGATATAGCATCAATATTTAAGTTATACTCATTTATAAATCTCTCATATGTTAATGCAATTTCTATTGGGTCAAGGTCAACTCTTTGGACATTTTCAACTAGCGACATCTTTAATAAATCAGTTTCATCTTCAACTGCTTTTATATAGCATGGTATTGATTCCAGATTAGCTATTTTTGATGCTCTATACCTTCTTTCGCCAGAAATGATTTCATACTTATCATCCTTAATTTTTCTTACAGTAATAGGCTGAATAATTCCAAGTTCTTTAATTGAAACAACAAGATTATCAATCTGATCACTATCAAAATTTGTTCTTGGCTGATTTGGATTTACATGAATTTTATCTAATGATAATTGAAGACTATTAGTATTTTTCTTTCCATCATTAGAAAAATCAGTATTACTGGAATCACCTAATAGTGCATCCAGACCTCTTCCAAGTACTTTTTTTTGTTTTTTTTCAGACATTTAATTTTTATTTATAATTTCATCTGCTAAGGAAAGGTAATTTTTAGTTCCTTTTGATGAGACATCATAAGTTATTATATCTTTTCCAAAACCTGGGGCTTCACCTAATTTAATATTTCTTTGGATAATAGTTTTAAACACGATATCTCCAAAATGCTTTTTAACTTCCTCTACTACCTGATTTGAAAGTCTTAATCTTGAATCAAACATAGTAAGTAATATTCCCTCAATATCTAGTTCCTCATTATGAACCTTTTGTACACTCTTAATAGTATTCAATAGTTTTCCAAGCCCCTCCAAGGCAAAATACTCACACTGAATTGGGATAAGAACAGAATCAGAGCTTGTAAGTGCATTTAGAGTAATTAATCCAAGAGATGGAGCACAGTCAATTATTATAAAATCATAGAGACTTCTAATCTCATTAATTTTTTCCTTTAGCCTGTATTCTCTTGCTTCTTGATCAACTAGTTCAATCTCGATACCAACAAGATCTATACTTGACTGTATTAAATCAAGATTAGGAGATTTACTTTTTTTTATAACTTCAGAGAAACTCTTTGTTCCAGATAAAACCTGATAAAGAGACAGATCTTTATTATTTGGGTCAAAACCTAATCCTGATGATGCATTTGCCTGAGGATCTGCATCTATGAGTAATACTTTTTTCTCTAAAACTCCTAGTGATGCAGCTAGATTAACTGAGGTTGTAGTTTTTCCTACACCCCCTTTTTGATTTGCAATTGAAATTATTTTCCCCATCAATTATTTGTCTTCAGATTGAAATTCAATAATAAAAATATCCTCATTCTCTTTTTTTAAGTTATACTTTTCTCTAGCATAATGTTCAAGACTATCAATATTATCAAGTTTTTCAATAAGTGATTTATCTTTAAGTATTTCTTCATTAAGAGCATTTCTCTTGTTTTTAAGTTTCTTAATTTCCCGATTTAACTCTGCATGAATTAATAACGAGTTTGTATCTAAGAAAGTCATCCATATCAAAAAGGCTGTAGAAATAATTAAATATTTGAAAAAAGATTTTTTAATTAAAACTTTAAGTTTTAAAAAAATTTTATTCATTATTCTACTATATCATTTTTAATTAAAACTTTAGAAGGAATTATTTTAAAAATACCTTTTTTCTCAATCCCAACATATAGGAAGCCATCAGGCCCTTGGACAACTTCTCTTACTCTTCCAACTCTATCTAAAAGTTTCTCTCTTTTATATACGTAGTTTCCAATTAATTCTATTCTTTCTAAATATCTAAACCTAAGAGATCCAATAAATAGATTTCCTTCCCATTCATCATATATATCTGACGTCAGCATTGTCATTCCTGAAGGAGCAATCGAGGGTGTCCAAAAATATGCCGGAGATTCTGTTCCTTCAAGAGAAGTAAGGTCTGTAAATGAGGTCCCATTGTAATTTATACCATTTGAGACTATCGGCCAGCCATAGTTTCTTGTTAATAATGGCTCCTCTCTAATACTGTCTCTTTCACGAATTATATTTATTTCATCTCCACCTCTTGGGCCATGTTCATGCACGATTATATCACCAGGCTCATTTCCAAAAATAATTCCTTGAGGATTTCTATGACCATAACTCCAAATAGCTTTCTTAGCATTTTTCATATTGTAAAAAGGATTGTCCTTTGGTATACTCCCATCTAAATACAACCTGTATAACTTACCTCCATCTTTTGTCAAATCCTGAGGATATATATCTCTTCCAGCTCTATCACCAACAGTAAAATAGACATATTTATCATCCAATAAAATTTTACCTCCATAGTGTCTATATTGATCTGAGTCAGGAGTTGCTTTATATAAAAGTTTTAGATTAGAAATCTTAAAATCATTATAATCTGCACTATATAATGCAGTGTTAGATTCTTTTGAATTTGATGAACTATTACTGGTAGTTAAAAAAATTCTTCTATTATTCTCAAAATTTTTGTCAACCTCTATATCAAGAAGACCACCTTGTCTGTTCTCAACAACTTTTGGTATACCCTTAACAGGAGTCTTAGTATTATCTTTTACATGGTACAGTATACCTTTCTTATCAGTTACAAGTATTTCATTTTCATTAATAAATGATATACCCCATGGAATATCAATTCCATCTACCACCTTTTCTAAATATATTTTAGATTCATCACCAAGTTCAATAAACGGGGGGTTTTCAGATTGTGCACATGAAAAACTAGTGCAGAGAGAAATCAGGATTAGATAAATATTTATATTCTTCATAATTAATTCGAATTTAAAATAATTTAATCACTCAATAAAGTTTTTTTTATATCAAGTCAATTAAACTAACATTCTGATAGTTTCTTTTTAAATAAATTAATGTCTTTTCCATTAAATCTCCCATTGATTCACATTTTAAAAATGAATTTTCATTGGTAAATTTAAATATCTCTTTTCTTAAGTTTACTACGTTTTCTCTAATACTTACAGTGTCTTCCTTCATGATATCAATCAATAATTTCATTCTTTCTTCAGAGATAATAAGTCTTCTTGAAATAGTTGATCTTTCTTCAATTTTATATTGAGTAATAGAATCTGCCTTAAGCTTAGATCTAACTAGATCCATCATTGGTTTATTCTCTTTGAAAAATTGTGGTCTATATACTGAGAATTTTCCTTCAAAGCATTGTTGGTCAAAATCAATTGCACGAATTTTATAGATAACTTGATCGAAATCATGAATGGGAATAACTACATAATTATATGATCTCATATCTCCAAGTAATCTAATCATACATCTCTCATTAAACTTTACATACTCTTTAGCAATTTGAGCTTTTTGTATTTCTGAACATTTTGGTAGATATTCTTGAATAAATATATCCCCAGGAATTCCAGCTATATGTTCTTCTATTAATGAAGAATCATTAACCAGAAAATTAAGATTTCTTGGAGAAAGCATATGTTCAAATTCAATTCCGTAAACTCTAGAGGCATCTGTTTTTTTGACATAGAAATATGTAAAATTATCATTTACAATATTTCTAATTTTTATTCTAAATGGCTTAGAGTTTCCGAAAGTACAATAGTCAACAGAGTCTATCGATAGATATGGAATCGATGAGGGGTTACCATCTGAATGTAATAATGTATAAATTATTTTTAGGTTGTTATCAATCTCTTGTCTCTCACTCTCGTTAAAAATAAGTCTTACCCATAGAGTATCTCTATTTTTTTTATCATAAAGATTTACAGACTCAGAAAATCTTAATAAATCATCATAGGATATAACATCATCAATCCATCTGTCATGAGTTTTTAAAAAATCTTTTAACTTTTTTGAGATATGGAAGAATGGCTTCTTCTTTGATATTAGTTTTTTATTATCTGCCATAAATTAAATATACAATAAACATTAAAAGTCGGGATGACAGGATTTGAACCTGCGACCCCACGCACCCCATGCGTGTGCGCTACCGAGCTGCGCCACATCCCGTTGATGCAAATATAATTTTAAAATAAGTCTTAGTTAGTTGATTTCTAAAAAAATAGAATAAAAAAAGCAGTTAAAAAACTGCTTAATTAAGTCGGGGTGGCAGGATTCGAACCTGCGACCTCCGCGTCCCAAACGCGGCGCGATAACCGGGCTACGCTACACCCCGAAAAAGAGTTGCAAATATAAGCTTAATTAAATTCTTGCCAAATTATTTGACTATAATCACTTAAACCGAAACTGGTGACATAATCTTGATATCGTTGTACTTTATTTGTCCTCTAATTACAGAGGATATGTTTGACATTAATGCATTAATTACAGGAAGTTTTAGTTGACTTTTTGAATATATCATGCTTATCTCTCTTGCAGGTGCAGGATCTTGAAAAGGAATAATATTTTCAATATTTTTTGGTGATAGATTGTTTGAATGTAAGTAAGGGATAATTGTCATCCATGGCCCATTGTTTGATAAATTAATCAATGTTTCAAAGCTCCCACTTTTCAATTCATATTGTTTATTTAAATCTTCCAGCGTGCAAAGATTTAAAACTTGATTTCTGAAACAATGTCCATCTTGCAGAATTAATAAATCACCATTGGTTAAGTCATCTATTTCTAAATACTTATTACCAGAAAGTGAGTGATGCTTTGGAACATAAGCAACAAATGGTTCATAGTATAATGGTCTTTCTATAACCTTGTCATTACTCAATGGTGTAGCAGCTATTGCACAGTCTATAGAATTGTCTTCTAATTTTTGAACTATTGTTTCAGTATTAAATTCTTCTATTTTTAAATCTACATTTTTATGTTTTTTTGTAAAAATATTAAGAAAAAGTGGCAATAGAGTAGAAGTAACGGTTGGTATGATTCCAACTTTTAAAGTTCCGCCAATAATACCTTTTTCTTCAGAAATAACATCATTCATTCTTGTAGATTCTTCAATAATCTTTCTTGCTTGATTTAGAACCTTCTCACCAACTTCAGTAACCTGGAGTGGCTTTGTTGATCTATTAAAAATTGTAACACCAAGTTCCTCCTCAAGTTTTTGAACCTGCATACTTAAAGTAGGTTGTGTAACAAAGCACTTTTCAGATGCTGTAGTAAAATTACCATGTTCAGCAACTGCTAGCGTGTACTTAAGTTGTGTAATTGTCATTATAAGTTAAATTTATATTTTTTCAAAACTAAATAAAATTTTATTATTTAAAATTAAAGAAATGTTAAATACTATTATAACATATGTTTATATATTTGGTCAATAATAAAAATGTTTTGAAAAAAAATATTTTTGGTCAAACAATCTTTCTTAAAAGATTGATAATAGGCTTTGTTGGCCTAATCACTCACAGGACTTTTAGGAGTAAAAAATTTGAAATTAAAGGCTCAAAAAACTTATTCAATCTTCCAGATACTAATGTACTTTTTGTAAGTAATCATCAAACATATTTTTATGATGTAATAGCTATGTTACATGTTTTTAATTCATCTGTTAAAGGCAGGATTGATTCAGTTAAAAGACCTAAATATCTTATAAATCCTAAGACGAACCTTTATTATATAGCATCTTTAGAAACGATGAAGAAGTCTTTAATTACAAAATTGTTGACATATGCTGGAGCAGTTTTGGTTCAAAGAAGCTGGAGAGACTCTGGTGAATCTGTATCAAGAGATATTAGATCAGAGGATCCTAATAACATTAAATTAGCTCTTGAAGATGGATGGGTAATAACTTTCCCAAGAGGAACAACAGATAACACAAAACCAATTAGAAAAGGTACTGCACACATTATAAAGAGTAATGCTCCTCTTATAGTCCCTATAAAGATATCTGGATTCAGTAGTGTTTTTCAGAGAAACGGATTAAAGGTGATAAACAGAAAAAAAGAGTTTTCTATTGAAATAATGAAGCCTCTAAGAAATGATATTACCCAGAACTCGATTGAAGAAATAACGTTAGAACTAGAGCAAATAATTAATTAGATACTTCCATTGATAATTCTTCAGGAATATTGATCTCCATACAACCAATTCTCATACCAGATGCACCAGAGGGTTGTGAAACATAATCATCTTGACCATTATGTATTATTACAGCTTGATCTAGAAGATCATTTTCTTCTCCACAACCTAAACACCATAAATCAGTAGAAAAATTTACCATACCATGACCTATACTATCAATTTCAAAGTTACCTACAGCACCAAGATGAAATCCAGTTGGATCTCCCCATTTACTGTGCTTAGTATTTGTAGGGTTCCAGTGACCACCTGTGCTCAATCCGTCGCTTGATGAACAATCACCAAATTCATGAATATGTATAGCTTTAAATCCTGGGTCTAAACCATATACATGAGCTTCCAAATGGACTGAATCGTTTTTCTGTGTAAAAGATATAGTCCCAGAAATGTTTGAGTTGTTAAGGGGAATTATTGACTTTTTTATAGTAATAATATTTTCTTTGTTGTTATTACAACCAACAAAGACAACTAATACTAAAAATATAATTAATTTAGAGGTAAGTGTTTTCATAATACTAATTTAAAATTAAATATGTTTAAAAGAAATTTTTTTAAAATATATGTTTTGTTATGGTTCATCACTGGCTGTAAGGTATCCTACAATACTTACGATTTTGAGGAGAGCCCAGAAATTTCAAAACCAAACTACAGTAATAATGACAGTTGGGCAGTACTACCTGATAAAATTCCTGATGAAATAACTCAATTTAAAATACATGATTCTGAGAAAAATGCTGATGTATTCTTTATATATCCGACGTTAATCGATGGGAAAAATCAAAAAGAATGGAATTCAAACATATGGGATCAAGAAATTAGGTACGATGTTATAAATAGACCAGTGAAATACCAAGCTTCTGCATGGATGGAAGCTGGAAATTTGTATGTTCCATTCTATAGGCAGGCTCATATAAGGGTATTTAATGAAAAATTTAAGGAAGATGGAAAAAAAGCACTTGATCTTGCATACTCAGATATAAGAGATGCCTTTAAATACTTTCTAAATAACTTCAATAATGGGAAACCTTTTATAATTGCATCCCATAGTCAAGGGACAATCCATGCTAAAAGACTAATATCTGAATTTATTGATGGAAAAGAGTTGCAAGATAAATTAATTGCTGCATATTTAGTTGGGATTAAAGTTTATGAAAATGATTTTCAAGATATAAAACCAATGAATTCTCCAGATGAAATCGGTGGTTTTGTTTCATGGAATACGTTTAAGTATAATAAGTACCCAAGAAAAGATAATTATGAAAACTGGTTTAAAGGTGGGGTGACCACTAATCCAATAACATGGGATGATAAAAAGGAAGTAAAGAAAGAGCTTCACAAAGGATTATTATATAGAAATCTCGAAATTTTTAACAATAATATTGATATTAAATTAATTGATGGTATTGTTTGGGCTTCATTACCTAATGTCCCCGGAAAATTATTACTTAAACCTGTAAGAAGCTATCATTTTGCAGATATTAATTTGTTTTGGGTAGATATTCAGAAAAACGCTAAGCTAAGAGTTGAACAATGGTTCAAAAAAAACAAATAATTTCTGATTTTTTATTAAATTCATAAAACAAAAAATAAAAACTATGGCCTCATCAAATAAATCTAGACGAAAATTTATTAAAAACTCAGCATTAGCATCATCACTTTTTATTGTACCAAGACATGTTCTTGGGGGCACAGGCTATACTGCGCCAAGTGACAGGCTTAATCTAGCTGGAATAGGATTACATGGAAAAGGAAACTCTGACATCCTCCATGCAAGTGTTGGTGGAAGAGAGAATGTTGTAGCTCTTTGTGATGTTCATCAAAATGCATATGGTGCTCAGATTGCTGCCGAAAAATTTCCAAAAGCAAAATTTTATACTGATTACAGAGAGATGTTAGAAAAAGAGAATCTGGATGGAGTGACAATTTCCACTCCTGATCATACTCATGCTAATATTTCAAAGGCAGCTATGGAAAAAGGAATTCATGTCTATGTTCAAAAACCTTTAACACATAATGTTAAAGAAGCGAGAATGTTAACAGAACTTGCGAGAAAAAATAAAATTGTTACCCAAATGGGTAACCAAGGGGCATCAAACCCTGAGCAAAAAATGATCCAAAAATGGATTAAAGATGGAAGAATAGGAAAAGTGCATACCGTCCATACATGGACAAATAGACCAGTTTGGGCACAAGGTTCTCCAATGCCAAATCCAGACCCATCTCAGAAACCTGAAGGAATGGATTGGGATTTATGGATTGGGCCTGCTAAAAATAATGGATATACTCCAGGTTTACATGCATTTAGTTGGAGAGGGTACTGGGATTATGGAACAGGTTCACTAGGTGACATGGGATGTCATATTATGGATGTCCCGATTAAGGCCCTTGGAATGTTTGAACCATATAGTATTGAGGCTAGTGTTCCTAGAACACCTTACGTAGCTGATTATACACCAGCTCCAATCTATGATGACTCATGTCCTCCAAGTTCTTATGTGACATATAAGTTTAGGCCATCTAAGCTTAATGACTCGCCAGTCAAATTAATATGGATGGATGGTGGATTAAGACCTTCTCATCCTGAAATTATTACTGATAAAGATGATATTGGTGAAAATGGAGTATTAATGATTGGTGAAAATGGTTTAATCTGGAGTGATAATTATGGTATTAACGCAAGACTATACATAAATGGTGTAGAGGGAGTGGTTGAGAAAGGAAAAATTTCTGAAATAAATGCGGTTGAATTTGGGCATCAAAAATATTGGGTTGATGCAATCAGAGATGGATATGGCAGTGAAAGATATAACAACCTTACATCAAATTTTGATTTTGCTGGACCGTTATCTGAGATTGTATTACTAGGTAATGCTGCAATTAGAAGTAGCCTGTTAAAGAGATCACCTAGAAGTAACGTCTTTATTGGTAAGAAACAGCTATTATATGATAGTAAAAATATGGTTATAACTAACCTCGATAGAGCTAATCAATATTTAACTAGGGAATATAGATCTGGCTGGGAAATTTAAAGATCCATATTTATTGATAGAATAACCCTCCTGTTTTTCTTTCTTTCACTAAGGGGAACATCAGGATAGTCTGGCTTATTTTCTCCAAAAGCTCTAGTGCTTAATCTTGAATCTTGAACACCATTTTCAATTAAGGTATTCCTAATTGTGTTTGATCTATTCTGCGATAGCTGCATGTTATAATCAGATTCTCCTTCTGATGATGCATGCCCATCTATATTAACTTTTACATATTCATACTTATCTAATATTTTACTTAGATTAGAAATATTTGATTCTTGAACTTTATTTAATTCATAACTATCAAAATCAAAGAAAAATTCGGAATAATTATTTAGAAAATTAGATAGAGATATTGGAAGTTTTGGACATCCGCCAAGTTCTTTTTCCCCTGCTTCGTTTGGACAATTGTCATCAATATTTGGAATACCATCATTATCTATGTCAGCTAATTTACACCCACCATTAGATTTTGGGCCAGCTATATTTGGACAATTATCAAGATTATCATTTATGCCATCTCCATCAGAATCAGGACATGGAGCTCCATTTAAACCAGCTTTATTAGGACATGGATCATTTAAATCTGAAAAACCATCACCGTCAGAATCAGGACATCCACCCATAGAGTTTAAACCAGCTTTATTAGGACATTGATCTTTTTCATCTGATATACCATCACCGTCAGAATCGGGACATCCATTTAACTCTGAAAGTCCAGGAAGGTCAGGGCAATGATCTTTTTTATCAGGGACTCCATCTCCATCGGAATCACCTTTACCAAAATTAAACTTTATTCCAACTACATGTTGAAGGTTACTATAGGCATTTTTTTCGTCTAAAGCTTTATAACTAATTCCTGTATTTAAAGCTATGTTTTTTGAAATTTGAAAATCAATTCCAGCTCCAAATGATGGTCCATAAGAAGTGTTTTTTGATGCAAAACTGACGTCACTCTCTCCAAAATTAGATAAACCATACCCTGCATATAAGTAAGGATTAGTATCCATACCTAAAAACTTTGATTCTCCTGGAATATTATATTTAATAATTCCATCTAAAGAAAAGTAATACAAGTCTTCATTTGAAACATTAACATCATTCTCTGAATAATTTATACCAACTGAGAAGTTGTTAAAAATATATCTTGAGAGACTTAGTGTGGGAAGCTTATATCCTGTTTTCTCAGATTCTTCAGCATTAACAGAGTTAATTCCAAACTCAAATAACCATGGATTTTCTTCATTTTGACTGTAAACTGAGCCTGAAAAACATATTAATAATGCTAAAGAAAGTGTATGGTTTTTCATGTTAGTATTAAAATATGAAAAAATTTTGTTAATACATAAGTTTGAATTATAATTATGAAAATTTAAAATATGAGTAAAAAAATAAGGGTTCTTGTAATTGGATGTGGTAACATGGGAGCATCTCATGCCACAGCATATCATAATCATGATGGATTTGAAATATGTGGATTAGTGTCAAGAGGAGAAAGTAAAGACATTTTAAATAATTCACTTGAAAGTAACTATAGCACTTTTACTGACTATAAGTTAGCAATATCCCAGACACAACCTGATGCAGTTTGTATTTCAACATACCCTGATACTCATGAAGAAATATCTCTATTTGCACTTGAAAATAACTGTCATATTTTTTTAGAGAAGCCTATTGCTGCTGATTTAGTAGGTTCAAGAAAAATAATAGAGAAAGCTGAAGAACACAACAAAAAATTAGTTGTCGGATATATCCTGAGGCACCATCCAATATGGAAAGAGTTTATAAAAGAATCAAAAAAATTAGGAAAGCCTGTTGCAATGAGGATGAATCTTAATCAACAAAGTTCAGGTGAAACTTGGGACGTTCACAAGAATCTTCTTGCATCATTAAGCCCAATTGTAGACTGTGGTGTTCACTATTTAGATGTTATGTGTCAAATTACACAGTCAAAGCCACTTAGTGTATCAGCAATTGGTGTTAGGCTCTCAGATGAAATTCCAACAGATAATTATAATTATGGCCAACTTCAAATTAGATTTGAGGATGGCTCAGTCGGTTGGTATGAGGCTGGGTGGGGCCCAATGATAAGTGAAACAGCATTTTTTGTAAAAGATGTAATTGGTCCAAATGGGTCAGTATCAATTGTATCAGATGATGATACCTTTAAAAAAGACTCAGACAATTTAGAAAATCATACAAAAAATAATTGTCTTAAAATACACAGCTCTAAATTAGATTCAGATCACAATTTTATATCACCTAATAAAAAGATTGTCTATGATGAGGATCCTTCACACCAAGACTTGTGTGACTATGAGCAAGAATATTTTTATAAGGCTATATGTGAAGATATTGATTTGAAGTCTCATATGGAAGATGCATACAAGAGTCTTCAGATTGCTTTAGCATGTGATGAAGCTGTCAAAAAGTCAAAAACAGTATTCCTTGACTAAAAAAATCTCTCTTTAATTTCCATTACTATAACTATGGCAAATATTAATGCCAATGTTCCAATAAAAATACCTCCTACACCCATTGTTTATTTTTTTCAAATTTAATTCTTTTTATTTAAAATTTTAAATCATACGTTACATTTACAAAGTGTAGCATTTTATAATATTAATTTAGTAATATTTGTATGTATTATACTATTTAAAGTTAAATATATAAGCAATTTGTAATTTTTTATACTTAAATAATATGACATATTTATAATTATATATGTATATTTGTTACACGTAATATTATAACATGGTTATAACATATCTACAAACTACTAGTGATTCCAAAGCTGAAATGTTTTTAAATAAGGATAATACTTATGTAGATCTATGCTCTAGTGTAATTCCATTTGACAAGAGAGAGAAAGGTTCTCTCGTACTTGCACTAATAAGTCAAAAGAAAATTTCAAAATTAATTGTTCAAAATATTTCCATGCTTGGAAGAAATCAAATAAATGTTTTAAATACTATTGACCATCTAATCAATAATAACGTTTGTTTAGTTTCACAACTCGAAAGACTCGAAACAATGGATGAATATGGTAGAGTTAAGCAGGATACTATACTTTTCTTAAACATATTCAGATCTTTAGCAAATATGGAGTATAAAAACAGAAAAGAATCTCATAGATATGGTATACAACAAGCCAAAGATCTTGGCAGGTACAAAGGCGTAGGTGGAAGACAACTCGAATCTATAGACGAGTTTTTTGAAAAACCTAAAAACATAAATATTCTAAGGCATTTAAAAAGAGGAGAAAGTATTAGAAGAGCGGCAAAACTAGTTGGTGCCTCTCCTGGATTAGTTCAAAAAGTAAAAAGATGGGCTGAAGATCATGATAGATTAAATACTTAAAAAATTTGATTATTGGGTTTTACATGCATCTCTTCAAACTGATGAATAACAAATTCATCTTATTATTTAAGCCTTTCTTTAGAAATACGTAAAGATTTTTTATCTTCATATTTCATTTAAATCAATTTACATTATGAAAAAATTACTATTATTATTGACTTTAGGTCTATTTATTTCTTGTTCTAATGTTCAAAATCCTGATTATGA
>Ga0207993_1000429_pt1 | contig 16508 bp, 9 predicted proteins | sample ETN01SmetaG_2_FD_185791 | JGI IMG/M metagenome (GOLD analysis project Ga0207993, IMG submission 185791) | Marine microbial and viral communities from oxygen minimum zone, Eastern Pacific Ocean - ETNP2014F12-01SV265 (SPAdes) (version 2) | ecosystem: Environmental > Aquatic > Marine > Oceanic ...
CTAACAGTATGGAACGGGACTGTTAGATCTCTTCGGAGGTAAACATCATGGTACGTATCGCTCGTCGTTACGTGTATCGCGGTGTCGCATACACCAAGTAATAAGTAAAGGCTTACTGGGAGGTTCAAGTCCTCCCTTACTTATTGGCTTTAGCCCTCTACGGAGGATACCTTTAGCCGTCTAGACGGTGGGATAGACCACACATAAAAACTAAATAACTCAAAGATCTTTGAGAGTCGATTAATACACTCTCTTTAAAATGGCACAACAAAATTCTACGCTGACCACAGCTCTTACTAATATTGGTCAGTCTAATCTCTCTGGTGATAAGCGGGCTTTGTACTTGAAGCTCTTCTCCGGTGAGATGTTCAAAGGCTTCCAGCACAATGCAATCGCTCGCGATCTTGTGATGAAGCGCACACTGAAGAACGGCAAGTCTCTTCAGTTCATCTACACAGGCCGTACCAAGGCTGAGTACCACACACCTGGCAACGCAATCCTCGGCAACACCGATGGTGCGCCCCCGGTGGCTGAGAAGACCATCACGGTTGACGACCTGCTGATCAGCTCAGCTTTCGTCTATGACCTTGATGAAACTCTTTCTCACTACGACCTGCGTAGCGAGATCTCACGCAAGATCGGTTATGCACTTGCTGAGAAGTATGACCGTCTGATCTTCCGCGCTATTGCTCGCGGTGCTCGTGCGGCATCTCCTGTATCTGCTACTGGCTTCGTTGAGCCCGGTGGTACACAGATCCGCGTTGGCGCTTCTGCTAACGAATCTGACGCTTTCTCCTCTTCCGCACTGGTAGCAGCTTTCTATGACGCTGCCGCTGCAATGGATGAGAAGGGTGTATCTAGCGATGGCCGCTGTGCTGTCCTGAACCCCCGTCAGTACTACGAACTGATCCAGGCTGTTGGTTCCAATGGTCTTGTGAACCGTGACGCTCAGGGCACAGCTCTGCAAGGCGGCAACGGCATCATCGAGATTGCTGGTATCCACGTCTACAAGTCAATGAACATCCCGTTCCTTGGCAAGTACGGCACCAAGTATGCCGGTACTACTGGACAGACTTCTCCTGGCAATACCGGCGACTTCATCGGTCCTGACCTTGAGGATGCTGATTCCGCACAAGGTGGCATCAACAATGACTACGGCACTGCTTCCGAATTCGGCGCAGTCTCTGCTGGTCTTATCTTCCAGCGCGAAGCAGCTGGTTGTGTTGAAGCTATCGGTCCTCAGGTTCAAGTAACCAGTGGTGACGTATCCGTCATCTACCAGGGCGACGTGATCCTTGGCCGTCTCGCAATGGGCGCAGACTACATCAACCCTGCTGCAGCTGTTGAGCTGTATGTGGGTGGTACTGCACCTTCTGCATTCTGATTTTTATCAACCTATGGGGGTCTCTTCGGAGGCCCCTTTTTTTTAATTTTTTAACTATGGCTTATCCAACCACTAATGCTCCTACAGAGCTACCTGCTGTAAACCAAATCCTACAGTCATGTGGTCAAGCACCTGTGACAACCCTAGATCAAACCAACCCGGACGTTGCGATTGCCTATCAGACTTTGTTAGAAGTCTCACGGGAAGTACAGGCGGAAGGATGGTCATTCAATAGAGAGTTTCATTATGAAATGACTCCTGACACAAGTAAGTGCATTGCAATTCCATCTAACATGTTGCAAATCGATGCGACAAATAATGCAGCCAATGCACAACTAGATGTAATCAGAAGATCTGGCAAGCTTTATGACAAGGCAAACCACACCTATGAATTTAATAACAAGGTGTCTTGTGACATTACTTGGTTATTTGACTGGGTAGACCTACCAATTCCAATTCAGGACTACATTATTAGCAGAGCCAGTAAAATTGCATCAAGCCGTATTGTCGGAGATGCTAGTCAATATGAAATGCTGGCACAGAAAGAAGGGTTTGCCAGAGCGATGGCATTGGAATATGAATGTAATCAAGGCGATTACACATTCTTTGGACATTCTGGCGACACTAATACATATAGAAGTTACCAACCATACAACGCTCTTTACCGATAAATGGCAGCTATTACTCAGCGGATCTCCAGTTACCTAGGTGGAGTCTCAAAACAATCAGATGATAAAATGCTTCCAGGGCAGGTCCGTGAGTGCTACAACGGCTTCCCTGATGCAACATACGGACTAACTAAAAGACCTGGATTCAAACATATTGCCAACCTAGAATCTACAAGTGATTCAAACCAAGCAAAATGGTTCTACATTAATAGAGATAATGATGAGATCTATGTAGGTAGAATATTTGGAGGAAGCTTTGGGAATACTCAATATGGAACTCCAGGTATCAGGATCTGGAATGCAGTTTCAGGTGTAGAAGCAACAGTTACTTATGAAACTGGAACACAGACTTACTTCCAAGTCCCAAGGGATAACCTGAAAGTAATTACAGTTCAAGATACAACAATTGTAATTAACACGTCACAAGTAGTAGCTGCACAACCTGCACCAACTAATTACCAAAACACAACAGGCTCAGTAGTTCTTTATACAGCAGCTCCAAGTGCTGAATACATCGTCACTGTGCAGGGAATTGATGCGACTATTACTTCAGATGCTAATGACTATACATTTGACGATATCCTCACTGATAAAGCCGGTCACAATTTAAGAGATGCAATCAATACACTGATTACTACTCAACAAAATGCAGGCAACAGTAGCTTTAGTGGAACTTGGACAGTTACTAGAAATGGTAATTCAAGTCTGGATATTAGCCGAGTAGTAAACGGAGTAGCAACAAACTTTCAAATTTCAGCCAGAGGTGGTGTTACCAACGAGAATATCGGTGCTTATCAAGGTGAAGTCTCAAGTGTGGGATTACTGCCTGTCGAGTCGTTGCATAATCGAGTAGTTAAGATTGTCAATACAGCAACTGTAGTTGATGATTATTACGCGAAATTTAAAGCTGATAATGGTGTAAGTGGACGTGGATACTGGGAAGAATTCATTGGTCCTGGAGTTTCACCTGGATTAGATAATACAACCATGCCACATGAGTTGATCAATACAGCGTTGAATACATTTCATTTTCAAAAAGTAACCTACACAGATAGACAAGTTGGTGATGAACTTACTAACAGTCATCCAAGCTTTGTAGGTGAAAAAATTACTAATGGATTCTTCAGTGATAACAGACTAGGATTCTTGTCTAAGGATAATGTATGCCTTAGTCGCGCTGGTGACTTCTTCAATTTCTACTTCAAATCAGCACAGACTATTATTCCGTCTGATCCTGTCGATATCAGCTGCTCATCAATTAAGCCAACTGCACTTCACTCTGTACTTCCAACAGCTCAAGGTGTGGTGTTGTTCTCACATAAACAACAATTTATTCTATATTCCGAGTCTGGAGTACTTACACCGGAAACAACTAACATCAGGGCTATCTCTAATTATGAGATGAACTCGAAGATTGAACCAGTTGATGTAGGAACAAACATCAATTTTATCAGTAAAACTCCTGGATATACAAGAGTTTTTAGTATGGTGACTAGGGGACAGGAATCATCACCTCAAGTCTTGGATTTATCCAGAGTGGTGAAAGAATGGGTAGCACCTGATATTGATCAACTAGTAGCAAGTCCACAGAACTCTATGATTGCACTAGCAGGTCAAGAGTCCAGAGAAGTATTTATCTATAGATATTACAATGATGGACAAGAGAATTTAATGGAAGCTTGGACAAGTTGGATCATGCCAGGTGAGGTGCAATTCTGCACCATTGACCAAGACGATATGTATATGGTCATTGAATACGCTCCAACACCTGGGAATTTAAACTACGCAGGATCTGGACAAATTGCACTAGTAAAAGCAGCTTTAAGCCAAAGCCCTGAAGAAGCGATTTTGGTCAATAGCCAAAGGGAAAAAGTCAATCCATGTATGGATTACTATGCTGTCGCATCTAGTGTCAGTTATGACGCCGTCAATGATCTAAGCAAATGCTATCTCCCATATAATGATATTGATTATTTAACACCTGTCTTGGTTATTAAGGGGGGTACTGGTACTAGATTCTACACAGCAAGTGACCCTACGCCACTACCACTAAACGACTTAGTTGAGTCTGGCTTCACCATTACACCTGAAAGAGGAAAGGATGCAACAGGTGATTATGTAATCGTTCCTAATAGAGATTTAACAAGTATCGCATCTGATGTAGTTGTTGGATACAAATACAACTTTGACATGCAACTACCAAAAACCTATTACCGACCTGGCAAGGATGACAGCAGTACTGATTACACAGCCAATCTAACACTTCATAGAATGAAATTCTCTGTAGGATTGTCAGGTATTATGAGCTTTAAGGTCAAGCAAAGGGGAAAGATTCCTTATGAATTGGACTTTATTGGTGACGGCACAACACAGGACTTTCAATTCAACAGAAATGAATTGGATTATGTAGAACAGTCAGATGTGAAGGTATCGATTGATGGTGTTAGAACAGTTGATTTCCAATTTCAAAACGACACAACAATCAGAATAAATACAGGAGCACCAGCAGTAAATGCCAAAATCAAGTTTTACATTGATGAATGGTTTGCAGTGTACCCAAGTAACGAAGCAAATGATTACTTAGCCAACGACATACCAATGAACAACCAAAGTGTCTACACATTACCTCTGCATCAAAAGACAGAGAATGTAGAAGTCCGAGTGTTTAACAATTCACCATTTCCTGTTGCACTGAACGGAATGATGTGGGAAGGAAACTATACACCTAGATTTTACGGGAGGAAATAAATATGTCGATGAAAGAAGCTACTAAAGATCACATTGACGAAACTTTTGATTATCAGAACAAATTCGGTAGAGCACAAGTAGACCATAATCGAAGATTATTAGAAAATCAAAAAAGAAATGATGAGCGAGCTCTAAGGCAGCAAGAAAAACAGATACTTCGTGGTTGGCAACAAGCCATGGAAGTTAGGGATTATGAAACTAATCTAGCTTACGCTGCGTATAATCAAAGTGTTTTAAGAAGTGATGCTCAAAAAGAGTTTAATGCAATTGCTGAGGCTGCTGCAAGAGAACAACAAGCAGTAAAATTCCATGAGGACATGCTTGGACTAGCCTTTGATAAAGGTAAGTCAGTAATTGATTATATTGGCAATAGTACAGGTCTGAAAGTAGATAGACATAATGCTTTGGTACAAGCTGATCTCAAAGAAGCAGAGGCTAAGAATAGATTTGAGTTCGGGATGGGTAGAGCCTCTAATGACAGAAGGAAGGCACGTTCCCAAAGCCAAATTAATACCCAACAAGTAATCCTAGAGGGGATGAAAGTAGCAGGTGCCATGAAAGCCAAGGGTGGTGCAGGTAGATCAGCTGTCAAAACTGTTCTTGGAGTGATGGCTGAGTCGGGTGCAATGAGAGCAGGAATTGCAAACGCACTAATGTATGCGGAAAATTCAATTGATCTCGACATTGCACAATTGAAGGACTTGCAAATCCTTGATCAAACAATGGTTACTGCAGCTAGAGACTCAGCACATATGACGCATGATGTCGGTATGGAAGTACTAGATAGTGCAAAAGCTCTAGATAATCTGATGTTTGATGCTACAGAAATAAGTATTAAACGTAGGAATAAGTTAGTACAGAAACAAATTACAAATTCAAGAAGGCAGGCTGATCTTATAGCTGATTCTCAGGTTCTTTTGGAGCCAATGCGTACACCAGAACCATGGAATCCATATCTGGACGCATTATATGCTGGAAATGATAATCCAGAAACCACTGATTACATTGAATTATTGCCGAGAGCTACATACGTAGACATCCCTGACTTTATCGTACCGCCAAAAGTTCCTGATGGAATATTTCCATACGACCAGAAAGGATCGTCTGGTTTTGGATTTGGAGAAGCATTGGGATTAGTCGGAACCGCCGCAGCTATCATCGGTACAGCAGGTGCTGCATTAGCACCAGCGAAGGGCGCAGGAGCACTCTTCGGTATGACAGCAACTCAAGGTGCCTGGTTCAATTTGGCTGGTGGCGCACTTAGTACAGTAGGAAAATACGTAAGGTAATGGCACAGTACAGAGGCAGAGCACAGGAAGGTTCATTTGAATCTAATCACATAAAAGTTCCAGATCAATCAAACGCACTTCGGATAGAAGGCGAAAGACAACTTAGAGGACTCAAAACTGCTAAGGATTACGAAAATGAACAGTATGAGATCTACAATCGAGCTGAACAAGCAGCGTATGAATCAGAATTAAAAAGTCTTAAGTTAAAACATGAGGTAGATGAACTAAATTCAAGAACTCAAATTGAAGCTGCTAAAAATCGATATAAACTTGAAATAGCTAAACTTCAGGACGATGAGCGAAGAAGCAAAAATAACATTTCAAAGGTAGAGCAATTTCTAGGAATAGCACAAGCAGGTGTTGGCTTATATGCTGGCATTGTTGAAAAAAACAAAGAGATTCAACAAAAGGCTATTAATGAGGTTTCCTTTAAACAAGGGTTTGATATTGATGATATCAGAGCCGCTAAAAGCGTAGATAACAATATTTCACGCTCTGAATGGCAAAGAACACAAATTGTTCAATCATACATTAAAGAAGGTAAATCTACAGAATTTATCAATGCAATGTATGAGCACCTCATTAAAGGTGGTGGCTACAGAAATTACGTCATAAATGGAAATGTATTGACAGCTACGGCTACAGAACATGCTCGGGAACAACAAGAGCTAATGAATTCTGATTTAGCTCCCGAAGAGTTAAGACAACAGTACGATGCTCTGCTAACAAGGCAAAGAGCTTCACTGTACGTTGACGGCGTTGTAGCAGGACCAAAGTTTATAGAACAGTTTTACAACCCCACCATCCGTGCACAACAAAGGAAATTTGATGTTCTATACAATAACAAGGTTAAATTAGCAACAGATGAAGATAATAATGTTCAGCAAAATCTTGTAATTGAAAATGCCTTAAAAGGTGGCGAGTCTAATGGTTGGAATATTGAAGCAGCCTTCAGTATGGCTAATACTTCTACAGCTCCAGGTCATACACGGAAAGTTACTGAGTTAATTATTGGACAAGCTACAACATCGAAACAAATAGAAGAACTGAGGAGGTTTCGAGTTGAAAAGGATGGCAAACGAATTCCTTTACAATATCTAGATTCTGATATTGAAGGACTATTAGATGCAGCATCAGACAGACTATATAAAAAAGAACAAGAGGCTGATCAAAACTTTGCCAAAGTCAAACAGCTGGAAGCAACTAATGAACAGCTTAAATATCTTGAAGAGAAGAGGCAGGAAAAAGGATTCATTAACGATGAAGATGTAAGAAAGTCGATTGAACTTGCTGATGATATCTATGGCCTTGGAAGAAATAAGGATCTTGATGCTGAGCTGCAAAAAGAAACCGTCGAAGAACTGTACAAACCACTACTTGAAATGCAAATTCAAGAGAGGATTGAAAACAAAACGCTCAGTCTAAGTTCATTGATGGAAATGAAAATTCCGGGACAATTAAGGAACAAGTATATTGATATAGCTAATAAGCTTGACAAAATGCGAAATTCACCTGAGTTCAAAAAATCCAAAAAGGAACTTAGAAATCGTATTGAAGGAGCAATTGCTCAGAATCCCGGAGTAATTAAATTTTCTATTGAAGGTGGTGAACAATCAGATCAAATTAATTGGTTTATTGCTGATCAACTTAAAAAATATCATAAGCAATACGCGGATGCTGCGCTTGTTGGTACTCCTAATGCATTGGAAGTAATTGGAAATAAGGCGGCGCTGGAAACAAATGAATACCTAAATAATAAAGCCAATGTTTTTGGATATAAGATCCTTGCTTACGACAAGGAGATGAAAGAGTCCTACAAGAATTCGGAGGCAGTAGCAGCAAAAATCGACGCATGGAATAGATTGGATGGTAATGCAAGAAAAGATCCAAATAATTGGATAACAGTAATCGGAGAAAAAAATTTGCAAGTAGCAACTCAAGAATTACAGCAGAAAGGAGATAGCGAAACATTTAAACAAATAGGACGAGCTTTAGGCTTGAGTCAGTATGAAGTGCAAGAGAAGGTAGCTGAAGTAAGTGAAAATATTGAACCTGTGGAAATGCCAGAGACATTTCAAGAGTTCATGAAAAACTTCACACCTGATGAAGCAAACATCCTGCAACGTGAAATTTTTAGTAATGAAAGAAAGCTTGATTTATTGAGAAGTAAGTTTGGTGATGAAGCACCTCCGATTAGATCTTCATTCCAAGTTCAACAACCACAACAAGCACAGGTACAATCGACTAATCCAACTCAAGCACGTTGGGAAGCTCTTGCACAACAAGCAGGATTTACACCTGAAGAAGCTTACATTATGGGTCAAATCGTAATGGCTGAATCTGGTGGTGATGCTGCTATTGATACTGTCAAGTCTGGACTAGACCCGAATAAAACAAATGAGTATTCAATTGGTGGTCCGCAAATCAATGTAGCTGTTCATCAGGACAAACTAGCTGCTAGAGGATTCACTGAAGAGGATATGAGAGATCCTTTGAAGGCAATGATTATTGCTAAGGATGTCTATGATCAGCAAGGGTTTGGTGCATGGTCTACTTATACCAGTGGTAAATACAAAAATTTTAGTAAAGCGTCTGAAGGCTCTATTGGTCCTACAGGTGCTCTAACTTACAAAGATAACAAGGAAACCTACAGAACAGCAGGTAAGGCATTTGCTGATGCTGGATTCCGCGTTGGAGAACAAAGCGACTTTGATGAAGTAGACCCAGTTCATTCATCGAATAGCTACCACTACTATGACGAAGCATTTGACATCACACACCAAACAGGTGACTACAACGAATCTATTGCAAAGACAGGACGGTTACAGCAACTAATTGAAAGTCTCGATTTGTTTAAAGAAGTAATTGGTCCTCTCTCTAATGATCCCGACCATACAGAACACTTACATCTAGGAGGTTTGAAGCGTCCTATGACAGCTGAAGACATTCGACTTATTAAATCACTTAAGTAAATTATGAACGAAGAAGAGTACATTGAACGGGGGTTTAATAGCGAAGACGAATACATACAGTGGCAAGAAGAGCTAAAAGCTGGAGAGGAAGACCTGGCACAGGTTCGACAACGAATTGCTGCTATGGAGTCTGAAAGTGATACCAATGCTCTGCAGGATGATCCTCAAGAAGTACAAGCCCCACCACCTCAAGAAGAACCAGTCCCACAACCTCAAGTACAACAGGAACCAGTCGTAGAGCCAGAACCAACGGAAGAGCAAGATAAACCTAAGGGTTTGCAGTTGGGGTGGGGCCCTGACTTCTTGGATGAAAACTTGCCTGAGAACACAAAGGCTACTCTTGCAATGGCTACTGGTGTCTACGACACTATCTTAGATGGCTTATCTTTAATTCCAGGTGTATCACATAAGAATGTACCTAAGTTTGAAGATGAAACTACGCAGACGATACGGACGCTTTCAGCCGTTATTGTCCCTGCACTGGCACTAGGCGGAGGTGGTAGTGCTGCTATTGCAAGTAAAACTGGACACATCAAGCTACTAGCTGATCCATTTGTTAAGTGGCTAGGTAATACACTTTTCCAAGCTGGTACAGGAGCAGCTGTTGACTATGTTGCTGAAAGTAATCAAGAAGATGACAATCTCAGTGGTGTATTGAAAAAGTCATGGCCAAGAACATTTGGCTGGATTCCTGACGATATTGCGACTTTAGATGGAGATAGTCCTGATACTAAACGCATGAAGAATGTATCAGAGGGTGCATATCTTGGGGTGACTACGGATTTAGTTACTGGATTCGCAAGACTAATGTCGTCTGTAGGTTCTACGCACAGACTGCTTAAGCACGTTCCAGAAAACGAAAAGGCCAAGTCATGGTTTGCAAAAAACGTAGAAATTGACGCTACACCTGAAGAAGTTGTTGAACGCAGTGCTGCAAAAAGATTTGATAGTCTTGATGAAGTTGGTGGATACAACTTTGAAAAGTCAGTAGATTTGAATGAACGAGTATTTGGTTACACAGATAACTACGGTTATGAAGAAAGCGGAATCCGTTCAGTTGACGACTTAGGCATCGTTGGTGCGTCAGTTGACCTTGCACGAATCAATAGAAATATGGACACTGTTAATGGTCGTGTTGGCAGTGTTATGAGTGAAGGAGCACTAAAGTTTGCTCTTGAAGGCGTAGAAGAATCTGAGTCAGTTATCCGAGGTCTATCTTCGATACTGCAGGATGCAGGTGAATACGGATATAAAGCTAGTGATGGACGTTATGCATCCTTCAAAGAGATCCAAGCAGATGGTGATGCTATTGCTAATGATCTCTATGAAATGGATCTGCAAACAATGCATAGAATGTTTGAACCTGGAGGTGCCTACAAGAAAGGTGTTGATGCTGATTCACAAGTAGGTACTCTCACAAGCGAAGCATATTCAGGTGTAGTTAAGTCCATTAAAAAGTATATGGATGACTTCATCAATATGGATGATGCTAGGGCTCGTGCATATGTCAGTACATCATTTGCTGGTCAAATCAGTGATACAGCAGAGGGTATGCGATTGACAGAGGGTTCAGGGTCAATCGTTCGTGCACAAGAACAGATTCTTGATCGAGTTGAATTCCTGATGAACCAAAAGGCTCAGACTTCTTATGTGAGAGGTAGGGCGCTGAATTTGACGAACCTATGGAATAGGATGACTCGAAGGGGAGATCAAGCATTTGATGCTGCTTATGCGAAACGTATTGATAATGCAATTAAATCTGAAAAGAATTCAACTCTTCAGACACTAGAACGAATTAAGAATGAGACTGCTGAAACCGTAGAAGGTCTTAGACAGATCAGCAATAACAATCCTGAAATGTTGACACCATTGATTATGGCGTATGAGCTTACCAATGGTAATGTCAAAACTATCAACAGTCTGAATAATTACGTTAAACAATCTACTTCAGTTTTTGGTAAGGCATTTGTTGATGGTCAAGCAGAAATACCTTCAGTAATCAATACAGCATTCTATGCAAACGTCTATAACAGTGCACTGAGTGCTGTAGCTACACCAGTCAAAGCTGCTATTTCAGGTAGTCATTTATTGATTGAAAAACCACTTCGGACATTTGCTGGTGCGGTAATTACAGGTGACATAAAAACAGCCCGTAGAGCAATGTATCAATATAGCTCTATGGTTGATTCTATGAGGAGAGCTACTAAATACGCAGGTGAAGTATTCAGGAAGTCATCAGTTGATCCAAATGTCATTGCTGTACGTGATGATGTTGGTCTCAAAAACCAAGGTCAGTTAGATGTACTACGTGCATATTCTGACGCTGCAGCTCAGACAGGCAATTATGGTCCTCAAGTATTGATGGAGCAGATTGACGCTATGAATGATCTAGCAAACCATCCTGCATTGCGTTTTGGCACAAGGTCAATGCAAGCTATGGATGGATGGGTTCAATCAATGGTTGCTGATTTTGAGGCCAAAGGTAGAGCTTTCGATAGGATTACAAAAGGTGGAGAACTTCCCTTTACACCTGAAAAAGCAGATGAGTATTTTAAGGAAGCTCATGCTGCAATGTTTGACGAAAGGGGCATCATCACTGATAAGGCAGTAAGGCATGCATCCGGTGAAATCTCACTGAATTTAGACAGTGGATATAACGATGCATTTTCCAATCTAATCACTAGGATGCCTGTCCTAAAACCATTTTTCCTTTTTACAAAAACTCCACTAAATGAATTAGCTCTTACCGCATCATATAATCCGCTTGGATTGTTTGTTAAAGATCTGAATCAGTTTAAGGATAGCTTTGATGATATGCCTACTGAAAAGGTTGTTGATTTGCTGAAGCAGAGAGGTGTTGAAGTTACACCACTAAATGCAAGGGCGAAATACAACGAGATCAGGGCTGACCTTAAGGGACGTAAGGCTGTTGGAACAATTTTAACAGGCAGTGCAGTTGCATTGTTTATGGATGATCGTCTGCATGGCAATGGTCATTACAACAGACAAGTCCAAAAAACAAGAAGAGAGTCAGATTGGAAACCACGATCAATCAAAGGATTAGATGGTAAATGGTATAGCTACGATGGTTTAGGTCCAATCACTAATTATCTTGCTTTAGTGGCAGATATTATGGATAATTTTGATGCGTTAGATGGTAATGCTCCTGGAGAACTACTGAAAAAAGCAGCATTTACAGCGGCTGCCTCAATCACTGATAAGACATATATGGCTGGCATTGAGCCATTCCTTGATATTTTTAGAGGAGATGTAGGCGCTATTAATCGTTGGAGTAGTAGTTTCCTAACTGCAGCTACCATTCGTGGTTCTAGTCAGATGGCAGAGATTGCTAGATTGATGGATCCTGGAATGAAGGTTATCAATAACGATTTACGTGGAATGGTCTTTAATAGGGTTCCAGGACTTAAAACCACATTGCCAACTAAATACGATTGGATTGATGGTAAAGAGGTTAATGTACCTGATAATTGGATGGCAAGAATCAGGAATACATATACTCCTTGGAAAGAAAGTGGAGAAATTTCAGATGAAAAACAATTCCTTATTGACATCGAATACGACGCTACTGCGACTCTACGCACACACCGTGGTGATGTTCTGACTAATCAAGAACAGTCTGAAATTCTCAACGAGATGGGTAAACAAGGTAATTGGAAACGTGGAATCAGAAGAGTAATGGAAGGCACTTCTGGAAAAGAATTCAGAAGACTTATCAAAGAAGCTCGTGCTAAAAATGAACCTGTTGATAGGAAGGAATTCATGCAAATTCATCGTGCTCTTGATTTTGAACTAAACAGGGCAATGCTTGACGCAACAATTAGAATACCTTCTTATACGGATCTAATGAGACGTAGGGAAATGCGTCTGCGTACATCTGAATATGGTAGATATGGCGATACAGAAGGTGCGAAAGAATATCTAGATTCTGTACAAAGAGACTTTGGTTACTAACACAAGATGGCAATTACACAGAATACTTTTACAGGGGATGGCAGTACAACTGCCTACTCCTTTACATTTGAATATTTAAAAGCTGCAGATGTCAAGGTAAGTCTTGACACTGTAGATACAACTGCATTTACTCTTTTAAACGCCACAACTGTTAATTTCACAACAGCTCCAGCATCAGGGGTAAATATTCGCATTTATAGGAATACTGCTGCTGATGGTCTTCAAGCTACCTTCTACCCTGGCTCTGCAATTCGTGCGTCGGATCTGAATAATAATTTTACTCAGAATCTATATGTCACACAAGAAGCTGACTTCAATGTAACCACGGCTAATACAACTGCTGATGCAGCTACCACTACTGCAAACACTGCATTAACAGCGGCAAACAATGCTGTGACTACTGCTAATTCAACAGTGGCTACAGCTAACACTGCTGATGCTAATGCTAGTGCAGCAGTTACAACTGCTAATGCAGCTAACGCTACGGCTGGTACAGCTGCTACTGATGCAAGTGCTGCAGTAACAACAGCCAACGCTGCTTCTGCATTGGTAACTACAGCAGATACAAACGCTTCAGCTGCAGTCACTACCGCTAACAGTGCAGCTACAGATGCTGCTACTGCAATTACAACGGCTAATGCTGCAACTACTGCTGCTAACACAGCAACTAGTACTGCCAACACGGCACTTACTAATGCTGGGACAGCTATCACTACGGCTAATACAGCCGACACCAACGCTACTGCAGCTGTCAGTACAGCAAATACAGCCAGCACTGCTGCTACTGCTGCAGTTAACACGGCTAATGCAGCTAGTGCTGCTGTTTCCCAGGCTGTGTTGTTTACGCTGGTTGCAAACGTAGCCGCAATTCCTGGTAGTCCTTCCAATAACGACTATGTAGAAATTGGCGACGGTACAGGAATTGAATCATTTACACCGCTTTCTGGTCTTCCTAGTGGCTTTATTGGCTCTAGTGGACTGACTGTACGTATTAGATACGAGACAGCTACAACAAGCTGGATTTTCATGAGTTATTTTGCTAATGATTCAGAATCTCGTTATCTAACAAAAAATATTCCAGTAGTTACAGGTGATGCTACCAACGGTTCAGGTCAAATCACCCTTAACTGCGAGAATAATTCTCATGGGGTTACCATTAAAGGACCAGCACATTCTGCTGCTGCAACTTATACTCTTACGTTGCCTGATGACACGGGAACCTCAGGACAAGCACTAGTAACTAATGGTTTTGGAAACCTTAGTTTTAGTACTATTGACTCGGCATTTATTGAAACACCAAAATCATTTAATTCAAGCAAATCAATTGGTGATCATATCAATGCAGGGATGATGGGTCCAACCGTGACCCTAGTTAACGGTAACACAATGACAGTCGGTCTCAATTCACAACTCACTATTATTAGCTAATCATGGCCTACGGAAAAATCAAAGTCGATACAATTACATATGACAATTCTGGTGTTGATCAAGACGTATCAGTTTCAGACTTAGCTGGCGCTGGTAGTGCAGCACCGCTTGCAGACCCACACTTCACGGGTACACCTGAAACTCCAACACCGAATGCTGGTGATAATTCAAATAGAATTGCTAGCACTGCTTGGGTTACAACTGAGCTGTCAACCAACCTGGCTGGTGCAGCACTAACCAACCTAAATAGCACTGATGCGAATGGTAACCCTGTAGTCACACCACCTACTGCTCCAACAGTCGCACAGGTTGATGCTGGATCTACAGCAATTGCAACTACCCAATATGTGAAGGATGCCGTTGGTGCTCTTGTTGACAATGCACCTGCTGCTCTTAATACACTAAATGAACTTGCTGCTGCAATTGGCGATTCAGTTGACGCCAACGGTCTAGCTGATGCCATTGCAACTAAATTGCCACTTGCTGGTGGTACGCTTACTGGTGCTTTGACAGTTAACGATACTGTTAGTTGTACTGAAGCACTGAAGATTGAAAGAGTTATTGAAAAAGCAAACCTGACTGGTACTGCTGCAACCGGCACAATTAATCTTCAAGTCAAAAATGAAGTAGTGCATTATGCAAATGCTGATGCTACTGGTAATTACGTACTTAATATTACTGGCGATACAACTACACCTACTACATTAGACAGCATGCTTGGTGTAGGTGAAGCCCTAACCAATGTATTTGTAAGCAATAATGGAGGTACTGCATATTATCCCACTTCAGTAACCGTTGATAGTGCAAGTCCAGCAAGCATCAAGTGGATTGGTGGTGCGCCTACTGCTGGTACAGCTAATTCAATTACTGCTTATACATTGACAGTTATTAAAACTGCAAGTCAACAATTTACTGTCCTTGCTAATAAAGCTGAATATGTATCATGAGTCCACTTATTTCAACATTTGGTGCTGCATCTAGCTTTGGTTATGGTGCAGGAGGAGGAGCTGTCGAAAGCATAGTTAATGTTAAATTTATTGGTAAATGGCATGCCACCAACGGCAACATTGAAGGTGCTTCCATTGCAGACTACATAACTGCTGCAAGTTACGATCATTACACTGCAGGCGGCACAGGTAATTTACTGACTACTGCGGCTGAATTTGGTCGAGTCGGATACGGAATCTTGACTTTTCAATTACCAAAAGGAACTTATAACTTTGAAGGTAAAGCTGGTGATACCGGACACTCCGGCGGTGCCACTTCATACGTATACACAGGAACTCTTACCTTAACTCAAGATGAAGATCTTATGTTGCTTATTGGTAATCATGGAAATGGATACGGCGCTGGTGGCGGTACTTATTTAGTCAAAGGAACTGATTACACAAATACAAGCAACACGCCAATTATTATTTGGGGTGGAGGTGCGGCCCAAGTTACTAGTGGGAATACTGAGAATCAACCCGGAGCAATGAGCACGTCGCAGGGCACCTCCAGAGGAAACGTGACATCATCTTGGTCATATGTAGATGGTGGTGGTTTTAATCAATCTTCTACTAGCAACTCTCGTGCCCACCTTTTTACTGAGGGTGGTTTGGGATACACTCCCGGAGGTACTAATACTGGTGGTTTCGGAGGCGGCGGTAGTTACTACGGCGGCGCCGGCGGTTATTTGGGTGGAAAAGGAGGAACAGCTGCTACAACTACCTACTGGGGTGGTTACGTTCCTGGGGACAATTCTGGAGGTGGAACTTCTTATTACGATACAAACTATGTAAGTAACTTGGTAGCAACCTCGAACCCAACTCAGATTGGATCTACCGTATCCACTGAATATCCGAATATGAACGGTTTCTTTGGCATTTATACGGTGTAGTTATGTCCCCTATTATTTCTACATTTGGTGCAGCTTCAAACCAGGGTTTTATTAATACTCCTTCAGCTGGTAGTACGGGTGCTGCACCCGCTAACGAGATATACGTAAGCCGAGGCGATTACGGAAACAATACAACTACATTGACCACACTACCTACCATGAGTTCTA
>Ga0207993_1000433_pt1 | contig 16417 bp, 12 predicted proteins | sample ETN01SmetaG_2_FD_185791 | JGI IMG/M metagenome (GOLD analysis project Ga0207993, IMG submission 185791) | Marine microbial and viral communities from oxygen minimum zone, Eastern Pacific Ocean - ETNP2014F12-01SV265 (SPAdes) (version 2) | ecosystem: Environmental > Aquatic > Marine > Oceanic ...
AAAAGAATTGCGATGCAACTTACTTATCCTGAAAAAGTAACAGTTAAAAATATTAAAGAACTAAGAGATGCTGTAAGACGTGGACCAAAAGAACATCCTGGTGCTAGATCTGTATACCGACACAATGCTTCAAGAACAATATCTCTAAACCATATCGATAGAAATCATTTGGCATCTCTTATCGAACCAGGTGATATTGTTATACGTCATATTAATGACGGTGATAGGGTCTTGTTCAATAGGCAACCATCTTTACATAAAATGTCTATGATGTCTCATAGAATTAGAGTTCTTGATGGTCTTACATTTAGATTGAACATTGCCGCAACAACTCCTTATAATGCAGATTTCGACGGTGATGAAATGAATATGCATATGCCGCAAAGTATTGCTAGTTCTAATGAATTAGAATGTCTTGCGTCTTTGCATAGACAAGTGATAAGTCCTGCACAAAATGCTCCTATTATATCTTTTGTACAGGATGCAGTTGTTGGTAGTCATTTATTAACAATGAATGAAAAAGCATTTACACATGCTGAAATGATGAAATTATTGGCATGGAATAAAACATATGCCGGTGATTTTGTTAAAAATAATCCAGATGTTAACAAAGTATTTTCGGGTATAGAAGTATTGTCATATGCTATCCCAGAAAATATTAGTATTAAAATGTACAACAAGATAGACGAAAAAGTTGTCATTCAAAATGGAAAGATCCTATCAGGTACATTTGATAAGAAAGTCTTTGGTAAATTAATTCATATTATATTTCGTGATTTAGGACCAAAGGCTTGTTTAGAATTCTTTAACAACACACAACATATAATCAGAGCGTATCTTATGAAAAATATGTTTAGTGTAGGAATTAAGGATTTAATTTTAGATTCTAAACTATCAAATGATATAGAAGCCAAAATTAATCAAACGAAATTAGAAGTAGAGAAAACGATAAAGACAATTCATTTGAATATGTTTGAAAATTTAAGTTCTGATTCAAATCAAGAGACATTTGAACAGAAAGTGAATATGCAATTGAATGGTGCTAGAAATTCTGCTGGTAACATGTTAAAGGAAAGATGTTTATCAAGGGAAAACAGATTCATGAATATGGTTAATTCTGGTTCCAAGGGAAAATTGATTAATTTATCGCAAATGACGGCATGTTTAGGGCCACAGGATATTGATGGGAAACGAGTACCTTATGGCTATTCAAATAGGACACTGCCTCATTTCGTACAATTCAGTGATGGTGCAGAAAGTAGAGGGTTTGTACAGGGTTCATTCAAAGAAGGATTGAATCCCCTTGAGTATTTCTTTCATGCAATGGGTGGTAGAGAAGGTCTTATTGATACTGCTGTAAAAACTTCAAGTACTGGTTATATTCAAAGAAAACTAATGAAAGCACTAGAAGATATGATAGTATCATGGAGTTATTCTGTAAAAGATGCGAATTCTAATATTGTACAGTTCATTTACGGAGACGATGGTGCTGAAGGTTCTACAATTGAACATCAAGGAATTGATATATTGAATATGAGTATTGATGAGATTAATTTAAATTATGGTTTTGAATTGGAAGATTCATGGCTAAAATGTTTGAATTCTAAAACTGCTAAAAAGATGTCAAAATCGGGTGTAAAAGACAGACTCAAATCTTATTTGGATACATTCATAGAAATGAGAAGATATTACATTGAAGATATCTCACAAGGAGCCCCAGAATCGGATATTTCACAATCTATAAATGTGAAAAGACTTTTGGATTACATTCCATATGATAAGAAATTCTCAACTGATTTGGATCCTATTACTATTTTAGATGAATACGATGAACTACTAAAAAGATGTTCAATGTCTTCATTAAATCCTGGAAATTGGATGCTTAAATTTCTCATTTATTGTGTAGCAGGACCTAAAGAATTAATATGTAATCGTAGATTATCAAAGGAATCATTCTACAAATTCATAGAACTACTTGAAAGTAAATACCGTTCTAGTCGTGCAGAACCAGGTGAAGCGGTTGGACCTATTGCTGCTCAAAGTTTAGGAGAACCTTGTACACAATTAACATTGAATACGTTTCACCAAGCAGGTGTATTGTCAAAATCAAATGTTACAAGGGGTGTTCCTAGGTTGCAAGAACTATTTCATTTGAGTAAATCACCTAAAAATCCATCATTAACGGTTTATTTGAATGAACCATACAAATATGATAAGGAGATGACACAAAAAATTGGTTCAGAATTAGAATTAACTTTATTGAGAGATATTGTATTGGAAACATCAATATATTTCGACCCAGATGATTCGAAAACACGTGTGAATGATTCTGATCAAAAATTAATTGACTTTTATAAAGAATTTGAAGAACTTGTATCTTCTGATGATTTAATCTTATCTAAATGGCTTATGAGATTGAAGTTCGACAAGAAGAAGATATTATCTAAAAATCTTGAAATGGAAGATATATTCTACACAATTACATCTTTCTTTAAGCAAGATATTCATTGTATTTACACGGATGATAATTCAAATGAATTGATTATGAGAATAAGAATCAAGTTCGCTAATAAAAAGGGAGAAGTTGAAGATACTTCACAAAGCCTTAGAATGATTGAGAATACAATGTTAGATACAGTTGTTATCAAAGGTGTGGCGGATATTCAGAACGCAATGCTTCGATGTGATAAAAGGGGTGGTTTTATTAATGAATCTGGTAAATTTGAACAAGTAAATGAATGGATTCTTGATACAGATGGGTCTAACTTCTTAGATGTAATAACACATCCTGCTGTAGATAGTTCAAGACTTATATCAAATGATATTCATGAGACATATAATGTATTAGGTGTTGAGGCTGTGAGAACATTATTAATACGGGAAATTCTTGAAGTCATTGATGATGCTTCAAATGTAGATAGACGGCATGTAAGTATGCTTGTTGATATGATGACATATCGTGGAGGGTTAATATCAATTGATAGAAATGGAATGAAATTAACAGAAGCAGGTCCTCTTGCGAAATGTTCTTTTGAAGAAGCAGACCAACAACTCTACAAAGCGGCTATATTTGCGGATTATGATAATCTAGAAGGTGTATCTGGGAATATTATGCTTGGACAAGTACCACCATGTGGAACCGGTGTCGTTGATATTCAATTAGATGAAGAGAAATTTAGTAAGTATTTAGCACAATCTAGAAAATATTACAACCGTAACAAAATCAAAACAAAATTGAGTGATATACCCGAAGTACCTAAAAATACGGAGGAATATTGTGATGATATCGGATTTGATTTTGATAGTTAGATAAAAAACGCATAATATTTCAATTAATTATTTTTTTTAAAACAAACAATATTGCTTAAAAGTAATAACTCAAAATAATTTATAGACCAATAAAAAAAATGTCGGAAATGAATACTAGAGCTCCTAAGAATACTTGGAAAGCAATAAGAAGTTACGGAATTGTATTAGTAAGAAGAAACCTTGATCAATATGAATATTTAATGGTGTGTCGTAGAAATACTTTTTCTTTTGTTGATTTTGTTTTAGGTAAATACAAAGAGAATGATATGCAATATGTTATGCAACTTATTCTAAACATGACTTTTACTGAAAGAAATACTGTTAGAAGTGGTGATTATAAGAATATGTGGGAACGATTGTATGTTAAAACCCGAAAACCCGAGGGTGTGTTCTATGATCAAGTAAAAAGTAAATTTGATAGATCTAAAGATAAAATTATTTATTTAGAATCTAAATTACCTTGTCTATGGAAATATCCTGAATGGGGGTTTCCAAAGGGAAGAATAAATACGAACGAAGATTCTATCGAATGTGCCAAAAGAGAATTATATGAAGAAACAATGGTGAGACCTGAATCTTACAAGATTGATATGTCTATAAAGCCATTTGAAGAGGAATTTATAGGTACGAATGGGCATAAATATAATAACCGTTTTTATATAGCATTCGTTGATGGTAAATGTGATGCATATTTGGATACAAATAATACAAGTCAAGTTAGAGAAATAAGTCAAATAAGGTGGTTTAATTTTTCAAAAGCATCAAAAATAGTAAGATGTCATGAACATTCCAAAAAGTATTTTTTAAAGGAATTAAATCGATTACTTACTAAAAAAATGTTTGCGTCATCTAATTATGAATCTAACAATTTTCATTCAAATAGCTCTCGTCATAATAATAGTAATGGGAATATACTTCACTAACAAACAATTGTTTAGTATTGAAGCTTTTACAGGTTCAAAATGGGACGATTACATGACAACTAAAATAACAGGAATTAAATGGAAGTACAATGGTCCAACAACTCGCGTAGAATACGAATTCGATGAAAATCATCCATCTGGAAAAAAAACAAGAATGGCACCTGTAACATGGAATTCTTTCCAAACAAAATCACTTAAGTGTAATATGTAAAAAAATATTATATGGAGTTTACTTCCAATGGTAATGAAACGGTTGATAATGCAGCACCTGTAGAAGATTTCTTAGACGAGGATAAACCAATCCCGGGTCAATCATATTGCTGTTTATCATTTCTTTCACCTGAAAAGGTGTTACAAAAAAAAGAGGTGTTTTTTGTTAAAGAATTTTTTAACTATCTTAATTTACCAGATATTGAGAACTTAGAGAACAAATATGATGATTTCATAGCACTTAAAGAACAGGAAGTCACAAATAAATTTAAAGAAGTCATTGGTGGAAGCACATGTGTTCGTGGATTGAAAGTGAGAGGTGTATATGATACACGAAAAGAAGCAGATGTACGTGCACAAGTATTGCAACGTTTGGATAGGAGTCATAATGTTTATGTTGCTCAAGTAGGATATTGGTTACCATGGGATCCAAATCCTGATAATGTTCAAGAATCCGAATATTTAGAAAAAGAACTAAATACTCTTATGAAACAATACAAATCAAATGAAGTTCAAAGGGATATGTTCTATGCCGAACAAGTAAGAGAATACAAGAATAACGCTGCGAAAGAAAATGCGGAAAAAAATAATGCTGAATCAGAATCTACAGATGTTAAAATTGTAGACTCTGAAACAGTAACTGAAGAAACACCTCAGTAAACACTAAGTTAACTATAATGAATGTATACGCCCACCTATTCTTCCACCTGTTCTTTTCTTTATAATGTTAATATATTCAAGATAACAATAAGATTGCAATCTATTTCTTGGTATTGGTGCCCATGTATTTGATATAGGCACAAACCCTCTAAGATTTATATTACCCGAGTTTTTTATTATATAAGACTCTTTGTTCAATTTTATGTATTTATCTTCAACAGACATATATGCTATGTCTTTCCATTTATTTACAATATTTTCAATAGAAGTAATTCTTGATCTAATCAAAAAATGAGTGAACATATGACTCATTCTTCTACAAAAATTTTTTAGACGATGAGTATATATAGATACTAATGATTTAGTCGATATGAGTGGGAATAATTTTACAGGTGGGTCCAAATCAAGTACTTCTTTATCGTAATTCTCCATGATCCCATAATATTGCTTTAGTTTCTTTAAATGATTTGAATATTGGTTATATTTATGTTTTGCATGGCGGTTATTTATACGAGATATTGCAGTGAATTTGCAACTCACCGAAAAACCCGTACCTCTTCCATATAATATTATCTTTGAACCTATACCAAATTTAGATGATACTTTTTTCCACCTTCCAAAGGCATGTCCTAGTATATAACCTTTTCTATCTATCAATTTGACTCTAGCTTCACCATAATTTTCTAGTTCCCAGTATAAATTCATTTTAGATTTTTCATTTACCTTTACTAAAAATATATAAGGAATCATTGTATTTGAATTCTTACTTAATATTTCTAAGTTACCATAAGAATCAAGTAATTTTACATTTTCTCTTTCTTTACGTTCTTTTAATAAGTTTTTTTCCATAATTTTAATTTCATTTCGCAATATTTTGGCTTGTGCTTTAAAATGTTCCGCTTCTGGACTTACTACAAATATATTACTTAATCCAAACACATTACTTACAAGAACAGGAAATAGATACACAATTTTTTTAAATAACATCTATTAAATTAACTATTATGTTTATTATTCATTTGTAGAAAGACATATTCTTAACATATAATTATCAATAGCAATTATACTTAAAAATATACCACAAGAACACACGATAGTCAATATAATATATAAGTCTTTTTTCTGTTTGAAAAAAATAGTTAGTAATAAAATCAGTATAATAAGTAGGAAAAATACACAAATACGTTTATATAATGAATAAATAGTTAGAGATGACTTTTCAGATTCTAAATTAGTAAATATAATAACTTTTTGTCTACATACAACACATTTAGGATCACGTTTTTTTATATGCCACTCAACATAACATGTTTCACATATATGATGATTACATGATAGATTAATAAAAATGAAGTTGTTACCACTTTCAATATCATCTTCTTCTGAATTTTTTGTTACGAAACAAACAGGACACGTATACATCATATCTTAATAACTTCATATTTACTATATGGAATTAGTGTTAATTGGTTATGTTGAAAATGTATTATAAGATCTTAACTCTATTGAAAATAATTATAGTCACATCTGCATTTGTATCTCAAAATAAATCACAAATACCACTCACATTACAAAAAGGCATTTTTGAGAATGCTTTTAAGAATAAGTCTTTTGAAAATAAACCAGATTCTTCAGGTATATCTCAAAAAAAAACGGTTCCTGTAAAAATTGGCTCTATAACGGTTCAAGCTTTACCGAATCAACGCATTAAAGATGTAGTGCGTGCAGTAAACGCACCTATTAAATTTAATTGTGAAAATGGAAAGTGCGGAACATGTGAATGTAAAGTTGATGGTCGAATTGCACGTATATGTACAATGTATGTACCAGCACGTGGTTGTACAATTACTCGTAAATAATATTAGAAAAAAATACTACAGAATCTTATTTTTTTTATAAATAATTAGTATAATGAAAGGTTATTTGCCAATTATCTTAACAATCATTTTAATAAGTATGTTAATATTTATTATAAATAATACAAGACCAAAGATAAGTATTTTAATATTAAGTTATAATAGACCAGAAAATTTAGATAAATCATTACCTATACTAAATAATTATCGTCTAATAGATGAAATAATTGTATCTCATGGAAGTAAACAACATTATAAAGAATTTAATTTTAGTAAGGTAAAAAATATACAAGATTTTGAAAATAACAAATTATATGGTGCTGCAAGACGATGGTCAAATGTAGAATATATAAATAACAATATAGTATTATTTTTAGACGATGATATGTTACCTAGTGAATATCTAATAGCAAAAAGCTATTTCGTTTTATTAGTAAATTATTATAAAAATACAATTTACGGCACAATGAGAAGAAATTGTAATAAAACTGGCTATTCTTTTATAAATAAAAAAACGAATGATTATGATACTATATTAACACCTTTTTTGATGTGTAAAAAACAACTAGTTATAGATTATTTAAATATCAACTTTAATGAAAATAAAAAATGGTTGATAGAACACAATGGCAATGGTGAAGATTTAGCATTTAATATATTTATAAGAAATCATTACAATGAGAAACCGTTATATATATCAGGTAATTATGAAGAATTAAACAACTCAAATGGATATTCATCCATGTCTAAACATTATAATAAACGAAATGAATTTTGTAAAAGATATAGTTAAAATTAATTGTTTTGTAAAAATGATTGCGTTTTCTTTATAGTATTGTTAAAAATACATACAATATGTCGTTTTTATTAGACAAACCAATAATAAACATTCCGCCATCTGAGCCATATTACAGCTGGTTGAGAGAGATTTACAATGTATTACAATTTAGTTTACCTGTTTCAGACCATGATATTAGTAATTATGATAAGATAATAAAACTAAAAAAGAATACAAAAAAATTCAAAAGAATTGTCGATAAAATAGAAAAAAGTTATATTACAGGCTCTATCAGTGCTGATATCTCCACTAAAGAATATAATTTTATTGATTGTTTCCAACACCCATTTCAACGAGAATTTTCTATGTATTTAGTAAGTTCAAATGATTTATACGATGAAAGTAATACTCCTAGACAGAAATTTAAATACTATATGAAAGTTTTAGCAGAACTAAGTAAATCTTACCTTTATTATAAATATAAAGACATGCCGTATACAGAATGGAATTTGTTATGTCTTTATATCTTGTCAAGTCACTATTTTGATAAAATAGAAAATACTTTGGAAAGTCAGATGAATTTATCTAAAAAGGCTTTAATGTTGTTTAAGATTGACTTTTATAAAAGTATTATTGCTGGAAGAACATCATCAAAGAACTATGCATATTGGATAGGAAATGTTCCAATGGTTTTTGATATGAATATTATATGGAGTAAAAAATTTGGGAGTTGGGACGCTGAAGAAAATACGAATCCCCAATTTTACAAAAAAGACATTTTGTATAAACGTCTTGAACAATCAAAAAGAGAGTTACGTGATTTTACTAATAACGAGAAGTTACGCAAAGTTGTTTCTGATTTATTTCAGTCACAAAGTAAATATATTTCGTTAATCCGTGACCGATATATTCTAAAAGGTATTATAACAGAAATGAAAAACGATATAGAATTTTGGGATGACAAAGATTGTATTGGTGTAAAACTTCAAAATATTACTTTAAATATGCCAAACACTGAACTCTTACAACTTGCTGAGAATTACCTCGAGGACGAACATTTTGAGAATTACTTTCAAAAATTTCTAAATAAAGAAGACAAAAAGGGACTCAAAAAAATTATCAAATTATTCTCACCTAATGACATAAAACACAATGTAAGTAATAAAAAAAAGGTTGAGCAATTATTTGAATTGTTTAAACAAAAAGGAGCAGAGAATGAAGTAAATACGATCGGCAAATTACCATCTGACAACTTAAAAATTATTTATGAATACGCAAACATTTAAATAGTTATTACAATGTGCAACCTATAGTATACTTAATTATACCATTTTTTTAATGTTTTTATTTTGCTAATTTTATTTGAGAACATTACAAAATTAAAATGAATTAGATATGGACTTATTTTTGTCTTATTTCTTTCTTCATAGTAATATTTGCCGTTTGGATATAACTCAATTGGTAACATCTCGTAATTTATCATATTACGTTTTTTATTTACAAAATTCTGATCGTTAGGGTAATTTATGGACGTATCTATGTCGAACATTTTTTTGGTTCTAGCATTCGATTTAATTGCTAAAAAACCAGAACATATCTCGTCCGTCATGTTTTTACCTTTCCATTCACATTGTGCTAACATATCAAGATCTTTATTTTTTGTTAATTTTTCATAACAATATGTAATAAATCTACTATCTTCTACTACAATATCACCATCTATATATATTACTATATCCGATAGATCTAATTGTTCTCTTATAGATACTATTTTTTGTATTGTTACACGAGACCAATTTTTATCACAATATCTTGATGTTTCTTTGCATATATCTCCAAGTGATTGAACTTCTTCATAATTTTCACTTTTCAAAGTATTATAACATGTTTCATCAATTGTAAATATTTTAACAGGACATTTTATATTAATTCTATCAATTGATTTTATACAATTTTTTGTAATATTTAGATATGGAGTATTTGTTATTGTAATTAGTTTAACTTTATCATAAAATCCTGGAAAAATATTGTCAAAATTAACTGGCCAAAAAAAGGGAACATTTCTACAATCAGACCACATTGTACTGCGACGAATCATGCTTTCTTGTGATTCTCTAGGATAATTATTCATTATTAATCTAGCAAAATTGTACTTAGTGTGTAGCATCTTTTCATAAACATTGTTCAAATATGTATCGTTTATTTCAGAGTAATCCGTTGTATATAAAACAGGAAGATCTTTCAATTTATTTTCCATATTTGTATTTCTTTCAATTATTGGAATTGCACCACAATAAAGTGATTCCCAATGACGATGGGTATCTACACCATTTCCTTCTGGACTAATAACAAATTTTGATCTCAATAGTCTTTCATAGAAATTATCTAGTGCTACCTTGGTATTTCTAATATTGTTTTTGGTTATATTTTCAATTACTTTTTTTCTAGAGAAGCAATCTTTTTTACGTCTTTTTTCATCCATTGTAGGACTAAATGAAGAAGATACAATAAGACTTTTGTTATTTTTTTTTTTACTTATAATATCATACAACATTTTTGGCGAACATCTATGTGATATACCTATTGGTTCATCTACCATCGCATCATCCCCTCGTTTATCCGTTCTATCAGATGAACTATTATATATAATATTTTCAATACTTAAATATGATGATTCTTGCCATTCTTTTAAAGTCATAATCAATTTGTTATTTTGTTCGATATCAATCGTACTAGTAACATAAGAAGTCATTCTTTTATTTATTATTATAATAGACTATTCTTATTAAAAAATATTTTATTGTAATATAAATTAAAAAAATGATTATAAATCAATTATAATACTAAAACGATAGTTAGTCTACATGGGGTTTGAGTTTCAAATAATAGATTGGTTTTCAAGAGATGAAACTATACAATCTGAAAATGATGAAGACAATTCCGATGGAGATAATGCTCAACCTATATGGGATGAAGATAACAAATTTAAAAAGAATAACAAGCCACCTGAAGAATGTATAAAAAATCAATATGCAATCTACATGACAGGTAAAACATCCGAAGGAGAAACTGTAAATGTTAAAATACTTAATTTTACACCTTTCTTTTGGATAGAATTACCCTCGGAATTCAAAAAACACCAGAAAGATACTTTACTTGAAGGTTTACGATCCTTATTATACAGTAATGTTCAAGGTGAATTATTAGTAGACAGATGCAGCGTTCGTAAAAAATTTAAATTTAGAGATTATCAATGGAACAAACCAAAGCGGTTTATACAACTTGTCTTTAAAAGTCAAAAAACCTTAAAACAACTCTACTATAAACTAAAAGATCCAGTCACTATTCATGGTGTTGTAAAGGATTATAATTTTAATGTATACGAAAAAAATATCGATCCTATACTTAGATTCATTCACATACAAGAGATAAAACCCGTTGGATGGGTGAGATTAGACAAATATTCTAAGCAAAGAGAAGGATACAATACATATGCTAAGCATAAATTTCAAGTGGATTGGAAAGATGTAAAACCCAGTGAAAAAACTAACATTGGTAAATTAAGGATTGCATCTTTTGATATTGAAGCTGATTCAAGTCACGGAGATTTCCCAATTGCCAAAAAGGATTATTATAAATTAGGACAAAACATATGCGAGATGATCAAATTATTGAAGAAAAGAGGAAAGACTGTAACTCCTACACACATTTCTAAGTGGATAACGTCTGCATTTAGACACTATGATGATAGAAGTCCTAAATATGATTCTGATATTCTTGATAAGATAAAAGTGATATATCTAAAAAACAAACACGAATTAGATTTAAGATCTATCTATCAAATTGAACAAGAATGTTATGAAGCAATTGATTTAAATGATATCAATAAAACAACTTCAAGATTGGTTCGTATATTTAATAAAAATTTACCTAGTGTTGAAGGTGATAAAGTTATTCAAATCGGTACTGTTTTAACGGATTACGGAACAGGAAATGTAACCAGACATATCGTAACACTAGGAACATGCGATAAAATCAATGGTACTCAAGTTGTAGAATGTAAAACGGTAAAGCAATTGTATGTGGAATGGATAAAATTTATAAAACAGCAAGAACCTAGTATTCTTACTGGTTATAATATATTCGGTTTTGATTTCAAGTTCTTATGGGAATGTGCAGAAGAATACAATTGTGTTTCAGAATTGAAATCATTGGGACCTATACGTAATCATGATAGTAAATTACTACATAAAGAATTGCAATCATCTGCACTTGGTCAAAATCACCTCTATTATTTAGACACACCCGGAATAATTCTAGTTGATTTAATGAAAGTCATCCAAAGAGAACATAACTTATCTTCTTATAAATTAGATAATGTCGCTGTTGATTTCATAAATGGTATTATTACAGGTATATTAGATTCAGGACGCGATGATGTATTGCGTGTGTCTACTAAATCTACCTTTAGTCTTCAGAAAGGTCAATACATTATGTTTCAAAAATCAAGTATTATTGGGAAAGAAAATATTGATAGTAAACGACTTGTAGTAGATTTTTCACCAAATGAATGGATAGAAGTAGAAGGTAAACATCATTCATTTGATGAAGAAGCCTTATTTGCTAAAAAATCATATCTATGGGCGGTTGGTAAAGACGATGTATCACCACAAGATATTTTCAGATTGCAAAATGAATCTTCTGCTGGACGTGCAAAAGTTGCTAAGTATTGTGTTCAGGATTGTGAGTTGTGTATTCATTTAATGCAAAAACTAGAGATTATTGCAAATCATGTTGGTATGGGCAATGTTTGTTTGGTTCCACTATCGTATTTATTTATGAGAGGACAAATGATAAAAACGTTGAGTCTTGTATCTAGTGAATGCAGAAAAGACGGATATTTGATCCCTGAATTACCAAAACCACCAGAAGATGTAAAAGAAAGTTATGAAGGTGCAGAAGTATTAGAACCAGTACCTGCTATTTATTTGAATAATGATCCAGTAAGTGTTTTAGATTATGGGTCTTTATATCCATCATCAATGATAGGAAACAACATCAGCCACGATACAATCATTAAAGATGATAAATATTTAGGTAAAGAAGGTGCTAAATTGTTAAAAGAAATGAACATCGAATTTACAGATGTTACCTATGATAATTATTTAACAGTTCAAAAGGGAAAATCTTGGATAAAAAAAGTTCATCCTACTGAGAAAACCATCACTTGTAGATATATACAACCTCAGGTAGATGAAGATGGTAAAATTATAGATAAAAAGAGAGGTATTTTACCTAGAATATTAATGAAACTTCTTGCTGCAAGAAAAGCAACTCGACAAATGATTAAAACTGAAAAAGATCAGTTTAGAATCTCCGTTTTAGATGGTTTGCAATTAGCATACAAGATCACCGCAAATTCATTGTATGGTGGTGTTGGAGCGGCAGTAAGTGCATTGTATTACAAAGATATTGCAGCATCTACAACTGCAACAGGAAGAGAACACCTATATTTAGCAAAAGATTATGTGAACAAACATTATCCAGATGCTGAAGTAGTTTATGGAGACACTGATTCAATATTTGTAAATTTTAAATGTCGTACTGAAAATGGAAACATGATGCCACCAAAGGAGGCTTTACAAGCGTCAATTGATAAATCTATAGAAGTTGAGAAAGGTATTCAACCTTTACTTAAATATCCTCATAAGTTAGAATATGAGAAAACGTTCACACCGTTTATATTATTCAGTAAAAAGAGATACATTGGTAATAAGTATGAGTTTGATATAAACTCTTACAAACAGTCTAGTATGGGTGTTGTAACGAAACGCAGAGATAATGCACCAATTGTCAAATATACATACGATGGTATTATTTCAAGAATAATAAATCAGCAAGATATACCAGAAAGTATAGTATTTCTAAAAGAGACTATAAAGAAGATATTAAATGGTGATTTTGGTATAAATTACTTTATCATCACTAAGAGTTTGAGATCTGAATATGCGAATCCCGAACAAATTGTTCATAAAGTGTTGGCAGATAGGATGGCTCAACGTGATCCAGGAAATAAGCCACAATCAAGTGATAGAATACCTTATGTTTATATTTACAATAAATCATTCAATAAAACATCTTTGCAAGGTGAAAGAGTTGAACATCCAAATTATATATTGGAACATAATTTACCCATTGATTATTTATTCTATATCACAAATCAAATTATGAAACCCGTTTGTCAGATTTATGGATTGGCTCTTAACCATTTAGAAGGTTATTCAAAGAAAGATTCTCATTGGAAAAATTTAGAGAATGAATACAAAAGAAAGGGTTATACAACTTCAGAGATAAGAGAACGTGTTATGAGAAAAAAGGCAGAAGAGGCACAGAAATTGTTGTTTGAACCTATCGTCAAAAATGTAACAACAAAAAGGAAAGCATCTGGAGAAGGATTACTAAAAGGTCAAAAACAAATAACAAGTTTCTTCACAAAAAGAGGAAAATAAGAACAATACAAGGGAAAAAATTTTTTATTTACCAAAAAATGATTTTACTAATGTAAATAATATGAAGTACTAAGTAATAATGGATTCAGCCTTTATTCATAATTTAACATTGAAAAGGTCAAATAGTCATAATACATTATGCTATATGAAAAGATCAAATAGTCGTATTATGTTAAAAGATTTGGTGAATAATCTAAAAAAAAGCAGTAGTCATAATTCATTAAAGAATTTGTCTGAATTAGAAGAAGAAGAGCAGACAACGCTTTTTAAAAACTTGTATTCTAACATGAAAAAAAATACTAACCAGAATACAGTAAAAACATTAAATGAATTAGAAGACGATGAGAATGCTATAATCAATGATATAATTGAACCAGTATCATTTGAGTGTGGAAATAAATTAACAGATTATGTTGAAGATGGGCATATAATTGATATTTTTGGTGATGATTATCCTATCAGAAATGCAATGCTACTATTATTATATGCATCTTTTAATAAGATAAAAGACTTTCCTAAATTACTTAAAAACAACGATAATAGTATTAGTCCTTCTTTGTTTTTAGAATTTTTGGCACCAATTTTAGTAAATACTCTTATGAAAAATTTGATAGGAACAGGTATTCATGAGTTTCTTCATCAAACCATATACAAAATTCACTAAATATATTGCTAACTAGATACCCACCCCTTATTTGGACATACATGCCCTTGCATATACATACCCCTTATACATAATTTCCCTTATTTGGACATACACACTCTTGTACATATAATTCAAATACTGAGCTTACAGTAATAATTAATATAAGATATCTCAAGGAAGATTAAATACATTTTTTTAATTAAATAATCATTATGAAAGTGTTGGTAGAAAATTCTGGAATACAACTAACAATTGAATCATTAAACGATAGTATAGATTCCTCTATTTCTTTAAGACAAGTAAACAATGTTGCAGAAAATGCTATGAAAGAATTAATAACACTAATCAATTATAAAGAAATTGATAATAGTGAACAATACGAAGAAAATGATAATAACGAACAAAACAATGATAGTGAACAAGATGAAGAAGACGATGAAAGTGATGAAAGCGATGAATCTTGTAGCGAAGATGATGACGATGACGATGAACTTGGTAGTGATGATATAATTGATTTAGAAAATAAAAATAAAGAGTGGGAAGAAAATTGTATTAATATTAAAGAACTTATTGTAAAAGAAGATAAAAAAAAATTGAAAGATTTCATATCTACTATAAATGATGTAAATACACCAATAATAATCAAAGGACTTAAAAAAAATCAAAGAGAATGGTCTTTTAAATTTTTTAAATCATTAAATAAGGATTCTATTGATGTTACAACTTGGTCTATGAAAGTGAATCAAGAAAGGGTTTTCTACATAAAACTAGATTAAAATATTTTGTCTCTGAATAATACGATGATAGCAATGATAATGAATAAAATAATAATAGATATTACAGCAGAAAGAATACCACGAGACTTTCTTAATGACATTGTACAGCAAGCACGTAAAGTGTTATCTATGTCTTCTTCGTCGTATTGAAGTAATACTTCTTCATCCTTTTTAATTTTAGAATCATTCTTGTAAGGTACATTTTTCTCAACAATATATTCTTTATCGTTTATATTGAATTTTAATGTGGCCATGCATGTTTTTGTAACTTCATCACACAAACTGCTAACCACTTTTGAATATATTAATTTTTCAGCTGGTTTTACTAAATTATAAATAGCATATGATGTAGAACCTATGAATGATAATATTAAAATTACAATTGATGCAATGCATACTATGCGAATTGTTTTAGCGTCTTTTGTCATTTGTTCTTCCGTTAAAGAGGCTACTCCCGTCATAGTTACTAAAGGTGGTATTGTTTGCTCAACAGATGGTGGTAATACAGTAGGTGGTACACCTTCGGCAGGTATCGATGGGGGAACTGGTTCTTGTACAGGTGTTGTTTCAGCAGGGGCAGGGACGCCTTCAGCAGGGGCAGCGACACCTTCAGCAGGGGCAGCGTCACCTTCAGTAGGGGCAGGGATGGCTTCACCTTCAGCAGGGGCAGGGATGGCTTCACCTTCAGTAGGGGCAGGGACGGCTTCACCAGGGGCAGGGACGGCTTCACCAGGGGCAGCGACACCTTCC
>Ga0207993_1000434_pt1 | contig 16393 bp, 16 predicted proteins | sample ETN01SmetaG_2_FD_185791 | JGI IMG/M metagenome (GOLD analysis project Ga0207993, IMG submission 185791) | Marine microbial and viral communities from oxygen minimum zone, Eastern Pacific Ocean - ETNP2014F12-01SV265 (SPAdes) (version 2) | ecosystem: Environmental > Aquatic > Marine > Oceanic ...
ATTACATCTCTTCTACGGTATTACTTCGCAATCATGACAGTATATAAAATTAATTAAAAAATGTTTCTTTGAAAATCGCTTTATATAATAGGCCTACATAGCAATGCTAGATTTTAAATGATTGAAGCAAATAATGTCATCAAAAAATATGGTCAGGTGACTGCATTAGATGACTTTACCGTAGATATTCCTAAAGGAAAAATAGGAATATTGGGGCCAAATGGTGCTGGAAAAAGTACTTTTGTTAAAATTGCACTGGGATTAATCGAAGCCACAAGTGGAAATATTACAGTTCTTGGAGAAAATCTGGATAAAAATTCGATTGAGATTAGAAAAAAAATAGGTTACATGCCTGAACATGATTGTATTCCGAACAAGATGACTGGTGTAGAATTCTTAATTGAGATGGGACTTATTTCTGGATTAGATTATCAAACTGCAACCCAACGTACACATGAAATTTTAGGATATCTTCGAATGGGTGAAGAAAAATATCGTTTAATTGAAGAATATTCTGGGGGAATGAGGCAGAAAATAAAATTAGCTCAAGGATTAGTTCACGGCCCTGAAATTATGTTTCTTGATGAACCGACGTCCGGCTTAGATCCTAATGCCAGACAAGAAATGCTAGAGACTATCAATGGATTGGCTGAAATAAGTGATACTAATGTACTACTTAGTACACATATTTTACAAGATGTAGAAACTGTTTGTGATTATGTAATCATAATAAACAACGGAAAACTACAAATTAAAGAGAACGTTAAAGAACTGATTAAACGACAGACTGATACAATCCAAATAAGGATTGGAGAAAATTCTGAAGAATTTTTGTCGATTCTAAAACAAAATGATGCTAAAAGGAATATTGAAATCACTGAAAGATGGATAAGAATACCATACAAAGACGACAATAGTTTCAAAGAAATAATATCTGCAGCTGCTAAAGCTAATTCACAATTATATGAAATGGAAAGAGTAGCTGTTACCATGGATAACATCTATCTAGAGGTGGTAAATTGAAAAAAGATGCAAAGATAGAAGATAAATTCAAAGATTTTAAGCCCAATTTAAGTGATCGTAAAAAGATTGTTTTGGGAATGGGCGTAAGAGGTTTCGAGAAACTATTTAGCTTAAAAAATAAGAGTATACTGTTTTTGATTGGAATAGTTTATCTTTGGACATTTGCATTTTATTTGCTACTAGGTGAAGATTCATACCCTTGTAAGGTCGTTTCTGATGAGCTAAAAACATGCACACATCTAAATTTTTATGGTGATTTGCAGCAGGGAGGAACTCGGATATTTTTAGTATTAATTGCTGCCGTAGCAAGCAGTGGGCTGATTGCTAATGATTTGACTGATAAATCAATACATCTATATCTTTCACGACCAATAAGTCGGATGGATTATCTAATTGCAAGGATAATTCCTATTTTTTTGCTTATGCTTGTAATTACCTTAATCCCAAATTTAGCTGTTTTTATTTCTCAGTTTTCAAAGTCTGGGCTTGATATAAACTTCCTTACTGACAATAGGTGGACTATGAGTAATTTGATTTTGCAGGCAATATTTTACTCTATCTCATACTCGATAATAGGAATTACATTTTCAGCAGCAATTAGAAGGGAATCGTTAGCCTCTGCAGGATTCTTTGGTTCAGTGTATGGTATTTCTTTGATAGTTGAAATCTTTTACGGAATATCATCTGAAATGAACATGGAATACGGAGAATACATTCTACTTTTATCAGTGATACATTTTCTTGATATAATAAGTTATAAAATATTTAACGTAAATTATTTTGTAACTATATTTGGAAGTCCTGAGCTTGTCGACTATTCCTTAAGTCTAATTGTCACTCTATACATTTTGCTCTTTTCATCACTAATATTTGTTGTGAACTATATAATCTCAAAAATGGAGGTGTCAAAATGAATTCTATAATTTTTAACGAAGTGACAAAAAATTATGGAAAAGTACAAGGAATAGCTAATGTTACGCTAAATATTGAATCTGGAGTTACTGGAATATTGGGACCTAATGGAGCTGGTAAGTCAACAACGATGAAGGTCCTACTCGGTTTAGTTAAGCCCTCCATAGGAGAAGTAATTGTTGACGGAGTAAATCCTTTTGAAAATCTAGAATTAAGAAATAAAATAGGATTTGTTCCAGAGTATGATTGCTTTTATGAGCACATGAGTGCTGTAGATTATGTTACATATTTTCTATTGATACATGATTTTGATCGAGATGAAGCAAACACTAGAGCAAAAAATTCCTTAGTTGAATTAGGATTACAAGATGCTATGCATCGAAAAATACGTACTTATTCAAGAGGGATGAGGCAAAAAACTAAAGTTGCAAGAGCTACGGCATTTGACCCTGAGATATTAGTTTTGGATGAACCATTCCAAGGCGCCGATCCAACAACTAGACATTTACTTATGCAAAAAATAAAGTCTTGGTCAAACGAAGGTAAAACAATTCTAATCTCAAGTCACATTTTGCATGATGTTGAAAACCTAACGGATAATATTGTATTAATCAACAATGGACGAGTAATTGCATCGGGTGATCGCCATGAAATACGAAAATTAATGTCGAATATACCTATTCAAATCAGAATATCTCCTATTGATGGTAAAAATTTAAGGCCCTTATTCAAACGAATGCTAGATGAAAAATGGATAACTGCTGGAAGAATCATGGAAGATGAAGGTGAGATTATGTTGGAAACAAACGAATCGAATGAATTTTACACTAAATTTCCACAGATTCTAGACAAAGAAAAAATTATGGTTAAGAAAATCGTATCTGATGATGATTCATTGGATTCGTTATATTCTAAATTAGTGGAGGGAAAACAATGGAAATGAGAAGAGTCGTTGAACGATTTCCCAAATTATTTCCTCCTATTTTTAAGGACTGCAGTTATAGACTAATAACTAATAAGTTAACATGGGTTTTGATTGCAATTTTGATGCTTCCTTGTGCATTAGGATTATTGGTATATTATGAATTTTCCGATGACAGGCTATCTGAAGAAGTAGATGGTGATACTATTTATTACAATGACGACGGAGGACTGCTTCACGAGGATTTAAGAGATACTTTCCTAACTTTCTCTGAATTTTTTGGAATGGGATTTATTGCATTATTACTAGGTATAATGTTTAGCTCTGAATTGATCAGCGAAGAGTATAACAATAAGACAATGCAATTATTCAGAACTTCACCAATACATCCTCTTGAAATTATAACTTATAGGTACTTAACTGGAGTCATAACTGGCGTTATTCTTCTTGGGCTCTACTCATCCTTATTTTACATAGTGATAATGATGGGAGCTGGAATTCATGGAATTGTAGAAGATCTAAATGTGTTACTACTGGTAATAAAAATTATATTGCTAAGTTGGATAGGATTTCTATCAATATTTTGCGCAATAAATGTTTATTTTGAAAGACCTTATCTTATATGTTTCATTTATTGGTTGTTGTGGGAACAAATCATATCTGGACAAAATTACCAACAGCTAACCATAACTCATTACATCAACTCCATTACTTATGACGCGCTTTTAGAAATGAAATGGAATATAACTGCTAGTGATTATGGATTAGTTAATAGTAATGGGGACACTATAGCCACTGACCCATTAATATCAACCATCATTATCATATTTATCGCCATATTTTTTGTATTTGCTGGTTCAAGAGGAATAGCTGCCAAACAATTCTAAAGTTTTATTAAAAGGCCAAAATAGAGCAATCAAATGGCTAAGAGAGATTACTATGAGATTCTCGGAATTGAAAAGAATGCTGATGAAAGAAGTATCAAAAAAGCTTACAGAAAATTAGCTAGAAAACATCATCCCGATGCTAGTGACGAAAGTCCTGAAATTGCCGAAAAAAAATTCAAAGAAATCTCCGAAGCGTATGAAGTATTAGCCGACAGTGAAAAGAGAAGTCGCTACGATCAATTTGGTCATGACGGCGTAGATTTCGGTGGAGGAGGATTCTCCTGGGATCAGTTCAGTCATCAAGGTGACATATCTGATCTATTTGGTCAACTCTTTGGCGGAAGGCAAGGGGGAGGCGGTGGAATGGGAAGTATCTTTTCTCAGCTATTTGGTGGAGGACAAAGTCAACCAAATAACCGAGGAAACGATTTACGATACGATGTTACTTTAGAATTAAAAGAAGCCTTTACTGGAATCGAAAAGGAAATCAGTATTCCTAGAGAAGATTCGTGTAAGAAATGTAGTGGTTCTGGAGCGGCAGAAGGAGGAACTGCAAAAACGTGTACTACTTGCGCAGGGCAAGGAATTGTACGGAAAGTAATGCAAAGAGGATTCATGCAGACTGTTTCTACAGACACATGCTCAGATTGTAGAGGAAGTGGTACAAAAATAGACAAACCTTGTAATGATTGTAGAGGTTCAGGTATTGTATCGGTTGATAAAAAAATAAAATTGAAAATTCCTGCCGGAGCTGATGACGGCTACAGGTTAAGAATGCGAGGGCAAGGAAGCGCAGGCCCAAACAATGGACCAAAAGGTGACTTGTACATAGTTGTAAATGTAAAAAGACATGAAATATTTCAAAGACAAGATAACGAAATAATATTAGATTTGGATATCAGTCCATCACAAGCTGTACTTGGTGACAACATAAGAGTACCTACTTTAGCAGGAAATGTGAAACTAAGTATTCCATCGGGAACACAGTCTGGGGATGTTCTTAGACTGAAAGGAAAAGGAATGCCAGATATTACAAGGCCTTCCATAAAAGGAAGCCAACATGTCAGGATAAATATAAAGGTACCAAAACCTAATGGCAAAACTAGAAAGCTTTGGGAAGAGTTAAAGAAACTAGACTCAACAAAACCATCTTTCTTAGATAGAATGAGGGATACATTTGGCTGAAGACGAAGATTACGAACAAGATAGTGAAGCATATCGCAAATGGAGAAGCGGGGAAGATAATGACAGATATGCATCCTCAAGAAATCCTACTGAAACTGGATCGAAAAGTGGTTCTTATTCTATTCCTCAATCTAATGATGAATACGCACTTCCTGGGGAAGAAGATAACTCTAGAGGTGGTTCTTGGCTAGATGGCGATATAAGTTGGCCAGCAATCATTGCTGCATTCCTTGTATTCGCTTTGATAAGTGCAGTAGTTTTTGCTTTTGTTATGTCCTCTACTGAAGAATCTGGAAGTATGGATATTGTATGGGCTAATACCGAAGGAATTATAGTTAAACAATATGACGCGAATATATTCATAACTGAAGAATATTGTGAAGATGAGAATGATGATGGATATCTAGATGATTGGGAATGCTGGAAAGATTTTGTGTATCAAATAAGCTTAGTTTATAATTATACATTAGATAGCGGAAACTATACGTTAAGTGAGAATCTGGAATTCTGGGAGGGTGAATGGATTGATGATATAGAACGTGAGGGAGAAGAGCAATTATTCCAAAAGTTCATTAATGAAACGAATGAACGCATAGCTCTCAATTCTACAGTAACAATCACATACAATCCTAATGATCCTGGTGATGCATTTAGTGAATTTGTAGGCCCTCCCGAGGAGCCTATAGGATTTGTTGGTTGGTTTTTAATGTGCTGTGGAGGGATGTTATGTATTCCAGTAATATTTGCGGGTGGAATTATTGGATGGGCTCGAAATGCCACAGATATGAATGGAGGATATGGCCAAAACGGCCGGGGGCCTTTTGGAGGATTTGGATACAATGATGACAGGGGTGGAAGAAGAAATGGTCGAGCCGTCAGGAGAACTGGAGGAAGTAGTCGTAGCGGCGGTGGAGGAAGAAGTGGTAGCGGAAGCCGAGGTAGCGGTGGAAGCCGAAGCGGCGGCGGTGGTCGAAGGCGTTGATCCTAAATCCATTCAAATATTACTCTAAAAAATACAAAGAACGAGACTTAAACTCAAAACAGCTGGCTAAAATGATGAACCTGTGGCCTCCCTCTATTGCTAATAGAATCAAAGTTGTTGACATAAGTGAAAACTTTATGAAAGCTAAAATGATTATCAAACAATCATGGTTGAATAGTGCCTTTGACAAAATTATGTTTGGAGGAACTACATACTCTGGGATGGATATGTACTATGGAATGGCTCTACCTCTCGTTCTTAGCCAGCATGGCATTGAAGCATATGTTTTTACAAAAGAAGCCAACATAAAATACGTGAAAGCTGTGAAAACAGATTTAACCATTACATTTGAGCTGACTACAGAAGATATTCAAGCTTATGTTAAAGGAATAAATGAAAATAATAAGCACGAAGAATGGCTAACTGCAAAAGGTTACAATGATGGTGGTGAACTTTGTGCCGAAACAAAACTATTAACTTACGTTAGGAATTGGCCTAGAAGTAAAGACGATGAAACTTGACATTGACGATGATATCCGCAAGGCAAAAACAATACCCTCTAAATTTTATCATAGTCCTAAGGTTTATCGAAAACTTAAAAAACTATTCAACCGAAGTTGGCAATTTGTAGGCGATACTGAGCTTTTACAAAAAAACAACACACATCCTGGTATTTTACTAGAAGGAATGGTTGATGAACCATATTTACTAACAAAAGACGGTGAAAAAATTAGCTGTATGTCTAATGTTTGTACACATAGAGGTAATATTATTTGTGAAAAGGCCGCAAAAACCAAGAATTTAGTATGTGGTTATCATGGTAGACAATTCAATATTGATGGAAAAATGAAATTTATGCCTGAATTTGAAAATGTAGAAAATTTTCCATCTGAATCTGATAATTTACCGCAAATTGAAATGGATATGTGGAAAAACATGATATTCATAATTAATGATAAGAAATGTGAAATAACTGAATTGATAGGCCCAATGATTAAAAGACTTTCTTGGCTACCTGTTGAAGAATTCAAATACAAACCAGAATTATCAAGAGTTTACAATGTAAAGGCTAACTGGGCACTCTACTGCGACAATTACCTTGAAGGATTCCACATTCCATTCGTTCACAAAGATCTAAACCAGGCTCTAGAATACGATGAATATTTTACAGAAGGTATTGATAACACTGTTTTACAAATAGGAATAGGTAAAGATGACGAACACACATTTGATTTACCTAAAAACCATCAAGATTATGGTAAAAATGTATCTGCATATTATTTTTTCCTTTTCCCAAATATGATGTTTAACTTTTATCCATGGGGACTTTCTGTAAACGTAGTTAAACCAAAATCGCCAGAAGAAACTCAAGTCCAATACTTTACTTACGTCTGGAAAGAAGAATTAATGGAAAAAGGTGCTGGAAGTGGATTAGATAAAGTCGAATTAGAAGATGAGGAAATTGTGGAATCTGTTCAAAAAGGAATTAAATCAAAAGCTTACGATAGAGGAAAGTATTCACCAAAAAGGGAAATTGGAGTTCATTACTTTCATAAATTAATACAAAAGTATTATTGATTCTAACGGCGTTTAAACATCCTAAATTCCATAAGTCTATCTACTAAATAAATTGAGCCAGGATATTTTTTAGGAATTCTGAGACTTAAAAATGGAATAGTACCTATACTTCTGCCTATTCCCGAAATAATAAATATTGTGAAAATGGCTTTCCAAGTGTCGCTGTAAAAATCTTCAAGATAGCCAGCCATATATCCTCCAATAAGAGCTCCAACAAAGGTAGTTATTCCGACACGAGTATTGTAGTAGCTAAAATATGCAGCCCTTTCTTTGTTAGGTGCAAGATCTAGAACCATTGCGTTAGAAGTTATCAAAAATGCACTGAAACATGGACCTAGAATAACTATTTGAAGGAGAATCATAACTTCAATAATAGGAAAAAAAGCGTAAATGAAAGGCAAGATAGCAAACCCTATCCTACTCATAATTAGAACTGGTAGAGGCCCAACCCTGTCAACTAATCGACCCATAATTGGCTGAAAAGCCATTTCAGATACAGCACCAACCAGACTAAAAGCAACTAATACAATATTGTCTACCTCGAGAACCTCAATCAAAATCATGGCAAATAGAGGCCAAATCAGAGACATATTCAAAGCGTAAAAGGCCTGTGCACGAACGTAACTTTGAAAAGTGTTAGAATATTCTTTCTTTGCTGTTTCAGATAAAACTAAATCTTTGGTCTTTTCAGGATCCCTATACGGAACCCTAATCAAAATTAAACCTCCAATGAACGTAGCTACTGCTGCGAAGGTGAATAATGGTCTAAATGGCTCAGCTGAATTTGATCCATCTGTGTAAACTGAATAAACGGCAATTAAGGATCCTACCAAACCAAGTAAACCTCCGATTACGTGAAATTTACTTAGGGTACTTCCTCGTTTTGAAGGATTCATCCAATCTCCCTGCAGGGCTGCCCAAGTTGGATTTATGATTGACAAAGAAATTGAATAGATTATAACTAAGAAAAGCATCTCATTGGGATCATTTACTGTTGACAAGAGATACAATGAAATAGCTCCAAACAACGATCCTCCTATAATCCAATAAGTCCTGACAAGCTTAGTATCTGAAATCCAACCCCAAAAATATTGAAGTGCATTTGGTAACAAATTCATTAATGATTGTATCCATGCAATTTGCTCAAATGAAGCTCCTAATCTTACTGCGAAATAACTGAGATAAGGCATCGAGATATCGTTTGCAAATGAACTGGTAGCATGGTATGCATAAAGCTCTACAGGAGGTTCAATTTCCTCATTATTTTCGCTTGAACTCAATAGTTTCATTTCAAGTAATGCATTATAACCTTAAGCACTGCACTTGTGCACTAGGGAGAAACAATTTATATAGTACAGAAAAAGGGCGCTTGTGGCTGGAATTACCAAGCTTATTGGAATATATGATGCAGATGGTGGAATATTTGGAGAAATCAAATATTTTGCTGGTAAAATATTTTCAAACAAACATTGCTCACTATGTGACATCACCCATGGAAAAGCAAAAAAAGAATGGGAAGTTTGTGAAAGAAGATTACCAATAACTATTGACTTTATTCACCTTAATGAAAGGAATGAAGCAATACGAAAATATACTGAGGGAGTTACTCCCTGTGTCATTGGAAAAACAGCAACAGGTTATGTTACAGTCGTTACTAAGAATGAAATGAATGATTGTAATGGTGATGCTAAAAAGTTTGAAGACCTAATTATCCAAAAATTACAAAACCAGTAGTATCATTCATATAGGCTGCCGAGAAAGGACTATTGTGGCTGAACAGAAAGAATCACGTCTAAATGAATTTCTAGAGAACCCGGAACGCTCGCTTTGGTCCATTGCAATACCTGTTATTGCGGGGATGGCGATTCAAACTTTCTATTCAATAGTAGACATGCTTTTTATTGGACAGCTTGGCGGAAGTTCAATTGCAGCTGTAGCCTTCAACATGCCACTTTACTTCTTTGTGATGGGAATAACTTTTGGAGTAGGAACCGGAATAACTGCTACAATAGCACGTGCGATTGGTGAAGAAAATAAAGAAAAAGCTGATAATGCTGCAAAACACGGTTTACTTATTGCACTGTTTATGGGAATTACATTGACTTTTTTTGGATTGCTAACTGGTAAAAAAGTTCTTTCAATGCTTGGATCTCCAACTGATTTAATTGAAGAATCATGGAGCTATCTAAGAGTTACTTGCTATGGAATGATGTTTATTGTTTTTTCAATTGTTTTCCGTTCAATACTTGCTGGAGAAGGTGATATGAAATTTCCAGTAATGGTAGCTGCTACAGGAACCATTTTGAACATAATACTAGATCCTATTTTCATATTCGATTTAGATGAATATGGAGGTTTTGGACTAGATATGGGCGTAAAAGGAGCTGCAGCCGCCAGCGTAGTTTCTCAGATGATTGTATTTTTTATTTTCATTTTCATGCTGTTTTTCAAAGACCACTCTTACATTACATTTGACATGCAAAATTTCACTTTTTCTAGAGATTTAATGAAGGAAATTTTAGTTGTAGGGATTCCTTCATCAATATCGATGATAATAATGTCATTTGGCCAAGGAGTTTTCAATTATATATTGATAATTGGTTATGGGGCTGATGCAGTAGCTGCATACACAATATCAGGAAGACTAGATATGCTAATGTTTCTACCCATAATGGGCATTGCCACAGGTCTAGTAACAACGGTTGGAATGTTTGCTGGAGCTAAACGCTATGATAAAGTAAGGAGTATCATTACATATGCAATATCTAGGGCATTTGTAATAGTTTCAATAGCCTCAGCCATAGTCTACATTCTATCACCAAGTATTATTGATTTATTCACCGATGATCAGAATATCAAAGAAATTGGAGTCAGTGCTCTGAGAACTTTATGCTTTACCTACCCTTTTGTTGGTATTGCAATGCCCTGTGGGAGAATAATGCAAGGGCTAGGACAAGGAATACCAGTACTCGTAATTACTGCTCTGAGAGTCCTACTTATTTCAGCACCATTAGCCTACTATTTTGCTATTGTTGATTCAAGAGATATTGTATGGGTGTGGTACTCTATTGCTATATCTGTGAGCGTTTCTGCAATAGTTGGGCCAATCTGGGTTTGGAAAACAATAAACCAAATGGAATTGTCAAACGAAAGTCCTAACAACCAAGGCTAAAGCTAATAAGGAAAGTACTAAGCCTATAACCCTATCGATGATAACTGAGTTAGAACGGAAAAAATCAATTAACGGTGTTCCTGCAAGAATTGCAGCAACTAAAACATACCAAGTTGTGTCAATAAGGCCTGCTAAAACTGCCATTAATATCCTCTCAGTTTGACCCATTTGAGGATCAATGAACTGACTGAAAACAGCCACTAGAAAGACAAGTATTTTTGGATTTAAAAATGAAATTAGAAAACCTTCGATGAAACCTTTCCGGTTATCAATAGAATGGTCATCTGTTCCATCTGTGGGAATGTAAGTTAACATGTTATACGATAACCAAAACAAGACTAAGGCACCACTCCACTGTAAAAGAAGAAAAAAAGATTCATGTGCAAGTAAAAGCGCTGAAAGACCTGTAACTGCAAGTAAGGCGTATATCCCAAAACCTAAACCATGACCAACGCCTGTCATTATTCCTTGCAATCTCCCACCTGAAATTGTATTTCGCAAAACTACTGCAAGGCTGGGACCTGGCGACATCGCACCCATAGCACAAACAAAGGACAAAGCCAAAATAGTTGTTAAATCCACTACCTATCGTCTCCTGAATTTAATCACTGTAGAACCTAGGCCTTTATCTGTTAATTTTAATGAAGGAATTTCAGGATAAATACGCTTTATATCTTTTTGTAAACCTTCTTCACGTTGAACATAATCTTTGATAACTGTTCCCAAATTATATCCGTGGACTAATTCGATAGATTTACTTGATGATTCCCATGCTTCAGCGACTGCAATTTGTGTTTTTAACTTAGCATCTGAAAAAGGAAGACCATGAAGATCAACCCTCATTAGAACTATATTCCCAATATCTCTTTAGTTTTTTCGGGATTATCTGTGGTTAATGCCACATCTGCAGCATCCATTTCCATTTTCATTATATAAAATGAAATAATATTAATTCCTGAGTCACTCAATTTAGTAGCCATTTTTGCAAGAGCTCCTGGCTCATTAGATAGTGTAGTCAAAATTAATTCGTTAGCCTCAAAATCACTACCCATTTCTTTCAAAACTTTAGCGGTTGCCTCTTCGTCATCAGTAACCATTGTAACGGATGCTGTAGAACGGCCCATACCAACACAACCAAGAATATTGATTCCTTTGTCACCAACTGCTGAAGCTACTTTAGCTAACTCACCTGGCTCATCTGCCAAGGATACATTGAATTCTTGCATAACATTTCCTTGTCAAGGCCGTATATATGAATTATGCTCTTCTAGTTCTTGATATTGTGACTAAAGTTAATGAAAGTACTACAAACACAAAAGAGAAACCGGGAGTCTCTTCACTTTTCTCTGGTAATGCTTCACCTATGTTTAATGGAATGGTCATAGGTGCACTAATTCCATTGGAGCTAACTGCCCTGACCCAAATAGTATGGTTACCAGGACCTAGCTGAGTTTGCATAACATCAATTTTGTCAATTGAGTCTACTGTGTGCCAGACATCTTCAATGAGAACATCTCTCCATTCCAAGTTAGTAAGATTTCCTTCAGTAACAAACTCTAAATTTTGATTTTCATGAACGAAGAATCTAGACGCAGTATCATTTCCACCATCTGTTTCATTTCCTTCGTAGTAAATAACTGAAGTATCTGCGCTTAGGTTAATTGAAAGACTTGCATCGTATTGTATTGCCTCATCCAATGCTGCATCCATTAGGACAAAACCCCATCCATAGTCATTGTTTGGCCTAACTGGATGAGATAACCACCTATACTCGGCTGTAGATTCCAAAATACTTCTAACCATTAGAGGTTGCAAATCTGGGTTTGCTTGAAGAAGTAAGGCTGCCATTCCTGCGACCATTGGGGTAGCCATACTAGTTCCAGAATAAGAAGCATAACCATTTCCACTGTTAGCCTCAACAGACATCACTGCTGAGCCTATTGCGGCAACATTTGGCTTAATTTGGCCTTCGTGTGTTGGTCCTTTGCTTGAATATACAGCTAATTCTTTACTGTCCTCTGTCGATCCAACTGTTATAACATCTTTGGCTGCGCCGGGAGTACCTATTGTTGCGTAGCCTCCACTATTTCCAGCTGCAATCATCAAGGATATTCCTGCTGCGACCATCTCATTAGCTAAGTGAGTAATTCGTTCCTCTTGCTCCTGAGTTAATTCAACTAACCAAACCCCACCAAGTGACATTGAAGCTGCCCTGATGTTATATTTTTGTTGATTATCAATAGTCCACTCCATTCCTTTCATTACTTCAGAGAAGCTACCTGAACCGCCACTGTCAAGTACTTTGACGCCTACTAATGACGAACCTGGTGCTACACCTCTGTAGGGTGTTTCTCCACTTCCCACTGGTTTATCGCCTATTGAACCTGTTCCTGAGGAAATTCCTGCACAATGGGACCCATGGCCTTGATCATCATAAGGCTCGGTTTCACCGCTTCCATCATCACCGCTCCCATCAAGTGCATCATAGAATGCTATAACTTTAGGGTCTGCAGTTGTAGAATCATCGTCAAAATCGTTCAATCCCACATGCAAAGGATCTATACCTGTATCAATAATCGCAATAGTTATTCCCTCACCAGTGTATCCAAAATCCCAAACAGTATCTACATGATGTATTCCAATTGCGTTATCTAAAGCAATTTGAAGTTCACCATTCAAAGTCAGAAAAACAACACCTTCAAGTTCTAGTAACTCGTCTAAAAGGTCAGTTCTTACTTCGCCTGAAATAATTGGAATATGGTGGAAACGCCAAGACGGTTCAAAGCCAACTTCATCAATCAATAATTGCTCGTCTTCTTGTGTGGGCATATGATCAAAGTCGACTAAGACTGATATTTTGCCATCATGTACATACTTTCCTTGCTCAAGAGCTATGTCTAGCATATCATGCATGCGATTTTTATCCATATCCATTCGAGTATCTTCCCACCATCTATCTTCTTTTTCTTCGACTAATGATGAGAAAGGAACTATTTGGAAAGTACTTTCAGAATCATCACCAAATGATAAGGATGGTTGAAAGCTAACCATAATCGCCAGCATAATTGCTACTATCGTGCGCATATATGTCTAATGGAGTCTGCCATAAAAAAATATTCGTAGAAATAATGGTGGACCCGTCGGGATTTGAACCCGAGGCCTCCTGCTTGCAAAGCAGGCGATCTTCCAGGCTGATCTACGGGCCCGATACAGTTGAATGGAGAAAGGGGAAGATAAAAACGACTATCGCTATTCCCTAACTCCAGTTTGAACATTCCAAAGACGATAATAATTGGATTTATTAGCGATTAACTCGTCATGATTGCCAGCTTCAACAACTTTTCCACCATCCAGAACTATAATTGAGTCACTGTGCCTAATTGTAGAAAGTCTGTGTGCAATCACTATAGTTGTCCTATTCTTCGAAATAAAATCTAGAGATTTTTGTAAAGCTTCTTCTGTTTCGTTGTCAACTGATGAAGTTGCTTCATCAAGAACTAGTATTGGTGCATCTTTTAAGACGGCTCTAGCTATTGAAATTCTTTGCCTTTGTCCACCTGATAACTTATGTCCACCCTCACCTATCTGTGTGCTGTAGCCGTCAGGAAGACTTTCAACGAAATCGTGTATTTCTGCTACTTTAGCAGCATTGACTATTTGAGATTTTGAATATTCTTTATTTCCATAGGCTATATTTTGTAAAACTGTTCCTGGAAACAATGTGATTGTTTGAGTGACTAAAGAAATTGAAGATCTCAAATCCTTTAAATTTATTTTTGAAATTTCCTTTCCGTCCAGAAAAATACTTCCTGAGTTTGGAACATGAAATCTCAATAGCAATCTAATAAGAGTTGTTTTTCCGCTACCGGTAGGTCCAACGATGGCCTGAGTAGAACCTGGCTTAATTCCTAAATCAAAATCATCAACCACAAGCTCTCTCCCAGGATACGAAAAACTAACTTTTTCAAAATTTATCTTTCCTTTAACTTGACTCAAATCTAGAGATTCAGATCCTTCTTCGATTCTAATTTCTGTTTCTAATAAATTAAGAACTCTTGTTGTTGAAACCATTGCTCTTTGATATAAATCAAAAGTTTCACCTAATCTTGTTAGAGGCCAGAGCAACCTTTGCATCATAAATATCATTACACTGTAGGATGCAATAGCCATTTTACCTTCCAAAGTTATCAAACCTCCATGAAGTAATGTGCCCGTAAATCCAACTAGTATTGCCATCCTAATTAACGGAACAAAAGCTGCGCTTAGCTTGATAGCATCACGGTTTGCCTCTCTGTAAGCTTGAGACGCTTTTCTTACTCTTTCAATTTCTAACTCTTCAGTTGTAAAGCTTTTGATTGTACTAATTCCGCTTAAGTTGTTAGATAGCAGAGCATTGAGTAAGCCAACTTCCTTCCTCACTTTAGTATACCTAGGAGCTATACGAGATTGAAACATAAACGAACCAATCACAATAAATGGAATTGCACATATTGAATAAAGGGCAATTGTTGGCGATATGTAAAGAAATATTGCACCAATAATTACGACAGTTGTACTAACCTGAAGTATTTCATTAGCTCCTTTGTCAAGAAATCTTTCCAATTGATTAATATCATCATTTAGTATTGACATTAATTCACCCTTAGATTGCTCGCCAAACCATTCCATTTCCAAATTCTGAATATGAGAATAAGCATCTAATCTTAATTCATGCTGAACGGTTTGTGCAAGATTTCTCCACAATACTCCATAAATATATTCGAATAAAGATTCAAAAACCCAGATTATAATTGTCAAGATTGACAATAAAATAAGTTGTTCTTTGGGGTCTGAATAGCCAAAATCAGAAAGAGCTGATTCTTCTCTCTTAACTACAACATCTACTGCAGCGCCTATCAGTAATGGAGGTGCTAAATCAAAAATCTTATTAAGTATAGAAAATAGTGTAGCCAACCACATTGTAGATCTATGATTCTTCGTATGAGCTAATAATCTACTAATTGGTAATTGTTCAGTCATTTTGTCTCACTCTTGCGTAATGTCGATCTGAAATCTGGATGAGAGGTGGCACGTCATTCAAACTGGAACGAACAATATAGTCAATGCCTTTACCTTCAATTGCCTTAATTTCTAATTTTTCTTGTTCAGTCATTTCAGTAGCCAGCTTGGCCTTTGATTCATCTAGGTAAGTTATTGGACTTGGAACGTCTCCAAGGATCATTATCTTCTCTTTATTCTTGTCAAAGCTTGGTGTTGCAGACAATAATGCTTTGGTATATGGGTGTTGAGGGTTAGAGAATAATGCATCCGTGTCTGCCTCTTCCACTACTCTTCCTAGATACATTACTGCCAAACGGTCACACATATACTCAATGACTGAAAGATCATGCGAAATGAAAATGTAAGTTAAATCATATTTCTTTTGAAGATCATTTAGAAGATTTAGAATCTGAGCCTGAACCGAAACATCTAAGGCAGAGGTAGGCTCGTCTAAAACTAAAATTTTAGGGTCAAGAGCAAGAGCCCTAGCAATCACTATTCTTTGTCTTTGTCCTCCTGAAAACTCATGCGGATATCTATACAAATGCTCCTCCCTTAGTCCAACATTTTCTAATAGTTCGATAACTTTCTCTCGAATTCTATCAGTTTTACCGTGAATTACTAATGGCTCACTAACAATATCTTTGATAATCATGCGAGGATTTAACGCACCCATTGGGTCCTGGAAAACC
>Ga0207993_1000438_pt1 | contig 16304 bp, 17 predicted proteins | sample ETN01SmetaG_2_FD_185791 | JGI IMG/M metagenome (GOLD analysis project Ga0207993, IMG submission 185791) | Marine microbial and viral communities from oxygen minimum zone, Eastern Pacific Ocean - ETNP2014F12-01SV265 (SPAdes) (version 2) | ecosystem: Environmental > Aquatic > Marine > Oceanic ...
GGAAATTTCCTTTGTAACCCAACTCCTTTATCCCAACTTCAGCAGTAAAATATCCTGTCATAGTCAGATTTCTAACTAAATTAAACCATTGTACTGGTTCAGGTAAATCATTCATATTATGGTTAGGATCGTAATATGCTATTTCATCAAGAATCTCTTTTTGACTTGTCTCATCTAAATCAATGAAGAGATTGTCGAACCTGGTTTGACTTTCATTATCAATCCACACTAAACCATTTCTTAAAGGATCTTGATAAGATGGAATATCTTTGGCCATGAATTCAATTAGTTGAACGACCTCAGCATCTCTGATAGATCCAAATTCATTAGGTGGAAGAATTAAATTACAAAGCTTATCCAGAGTTAATAATTCATCATTTGTAAAAAATTTTTGAGCAAATAGTTTATCATCATAAAGAGTTTCCTCGGGTGTTCTTCCATATTCATAACGAGTTAAAGAGCGTGTAATTTTTTCCCTACTAACACCATAACATGATTCTAAGAAAAGACTTGCTCCAAATGATGCTAAAGCTATAGTTTTAATTGAATCTCTTCTTTTCATTTTTTAAAAATTTTGTTTTTTAAATTCTTCAACAATATGTTCCGATGAACGCATTGCAAGAGCTAGAATAGTCCACGTTGGGTTTTTATCTGCTTGTGATACAAATGGACCAGCATCAACTACATAAACATTAGACACATCATGAAGTCTTTCAAATTGATTGGTTACTGATTTTTTTGGATCATCACCCATTCTTGTGGTTCCAACTTCATGAATTATCCATCCTGGCTTATTTAAGCCATAATTAGCATCTTTTCCTGGTTTTCCCCAAAGTGGAATGCCGCCCATGTTGTGAATAATTTCCTCAAATGTGTCTTGCATATGCTTGGCTTGTTTGATTTCGTTATCCGTCCATTGATAATTAAACCTTAGAACAGGGACACCATACTTGTCAACTTTATTTGGATCAATTTCACAATAATTTGTTTTTTGTGCAACAGATTCACCTCTGCCTGAAATTCCTATAGTAGAACCATAGTACTTTTTCATATCAGACCTCAAAACATCGCCATACCCACCAGCTTTGTTGATTCCAAAAAACTTATTAAAACTATTAACATTGAAACCTGTTCCATACGTTGGCGCACCCATTCCACCCCACACTTCAATGTGATATCCACGAGCAAAATCTAATTTTTTATTATCCAACCACCATGGTGAATAAACGTGCATTCCTCCAACTCCATCTTCATTATAGGTTTTTCTATCAATTAATTGAGGAAGAAAAGCCATCATATCACCACCTGTTGAATCATGTAGATATTTTCCTATTAGATCACTGCTATTTCCAAGGCCATTAGGATGCTGTTTAGACTTTGAATTCAATAAGATTCTAGCAGAACTGCATGCTGATGCTGCTAAGACAACAACTTTACCCTTTAGTTTATATTCTTTATTTTCATCTTTATCTATGAAAGAAACTCCTGTTGCTTTACCTTCGTCATTGGTAGTAACAGTTCTCACCATAGAATTAACATATAAATCAATTTGACCACCTGATTTTTGTGCCGGAAAGATTAAGCATGATCCTGATGAAAAATCTCCATATACATTACAACTTTTAGCACAACCAGCACAATAAAAGCAAATCCCTCTATCATTATTGATTCTTTTAGTCAAAACTGAGAGTCTTGATGGAATTACCTTGACATTACTTTTGCGAGCACCTTTTATATAGAATAGCTCATGAAGTCTTGGTTTGGGAGGGGGTAGAAAAAAACCATCTGGTTCATTATATATATTCTCTTTGGTTCCAAAAACTCCAATTAATTTGTCAACTTTATCATAATATGGCTTTATATCATCATATGAGATTGGCCAGTTTTCTCCTAATCCGTCAATACTTTTTCTTTTAAAATCGTTTGGACCGAATCTAAGTGATATTCTTCCCCAATGATTTGTTCTGCCGCCCAGCATTCGGGATCTAAACCATTTAAAATCTGTATCGCCAATTTGTCCATAAGGTTCACCTTCAATTTCCCAGCCACCATATGCTTGATCATAATCACCGAAATGTCTAGTAGTACTTCCACCTCTTCTTGGTGAATGGAATGCTGGTTTTAATTGTGTCATTGTTTTGGGGTCCGCAGGATCAAAAAAAGGTCCAGCTTCAACAACAGCTACTGACAATCCAGCCTCAGAAAGTACTTTGGTGGCCATACCACCTCCAGCTCCAGAACCGACAATTATCACATCGTATTCTTTCGCTGTATTTTTTATTTGCATAAATCTAAAGTTCTAGTTCTCTAATTTTTATATTTCTGAAATAAACTCTTGCACCATGGTCTTGAAAACAAATTTTTCCAGTTTTGAATTTTCCAAACTCACAATTATCCCAGGGCTTCTCATCACAATTAGCAAATTTTGTGCCAGCAACCATTGAATCCCATTCTTCTCCGCTTAAAGGAAAATTAACAACTTCAACACCATTAAAAATTACATTTCCAAAGTTGGTTTTATGATCAATTGTAATCAAATATGTATTCCATTCTCCAACAGGTTTGGTCATATCAACTGTCGGGGAAACCATTCCATACAAACTACCAGCTTTAACAGGGTCAGGATAATTGTTATCCATTATTTGAATTTCAGGACCAGTTACAAATGGAAATTCATAATTTTTACCCTCTTTAACACCCCACATAAATCCACTATTAGTTAATGTGTCAACTTTCCATTCAAAATACAGTTTAAAACTTGTATAATCAATATCTGATACTAAATCATTATTCTCCTTTTTTAAACTTCCATTTCCATGCTTAAGAATATTACCTAATGAATCACGTTGATACTTACCAAGGGTTGGATCAAAGGATAAAACCCCATCAGAAACAGACCAACCAAACTTATTACCATTATCATTATAGTAATGCCATCCATCAAGACTATTATCACTTAACAAAACAGTCCAATCCTTATCTTGTTTACAAGAAAAAAAAAGAAAAGGGATAATGAATAGTAAACTAAACTTGTTCATAAATTAAAGATTCCATCCGGGTCTTCTGGTTCGTCCCACGTATTTATTTGCTTCATCAAAGTTCGTTATTTTCATATTGTCTCCATCCCATAATAATTTCTTTCTCCCAACAAATTTGCTGTACTCAGATGTGTGATATCTATTCGGGGAATATTTAGGTTTATCTTTACCCATACTCATGTAAGATCTAATAGCTAGATTTCCCATTAAAACTGTTTCTGTAAATGGTCCAGCATACTCAAAAGGTGCAGTTATTTTTTTATATTCATCACTACCATATCCTGCCTTAATTCCATTTATCCATTCCATATGATGCACGTGATCTAGAGACTTCCAATAGTCGTCAGTAGAAAATTCAATTGTTTCATGACCTTTTCTATACAATTTAGGACCTAAGCCGTATACTCCACAAGATATAACTCCAGTTTCTCCTATCATTAAAACACCATTTGTACTATTCTTTTCACCAAGAAAATCATCTGCAGGAATAAATTCAGGATGACTAGGTCTTAAGCCTCCATCCATCCATACTAATTCAATTTTAGAATCATTTTTAGCAGTCTTATCAAAATTTAATGTAACTATTGAAGATGCTGGACAACCTGCAGGTATAAAATTCTGGCTCCATGCTTGCTGAAAAACCTGTCCAACACTACACTCAACATCTGTTGGATAATGTAAGCCTAAAGTTTTATACGGAGCATCTAAAATATGACAACCCATATCACCTAAGGCACCAGTTCCATAATCCCACCAACCTCTCCAATTGAATGGATGTAGCTGTGATGTATATTTAGCTGAAGCAGCAGGACCTAACCATAGATCCCAATTTAAATTTGCAGGTTTTTCTTCCTCCATATTTTCCATATCAAAGCCTTGAGGCCAAACAGGTCTATTTGTCCAAGCATAAATTTTGTGAATTTTTCCAATCATCTTTTTATCAACCCATTCTTGAATCTTTACAACTCCAGTGCTTGATCCACCTTGATTACCCATTTGAGTTACCACCTTATTTTTAGCAGCAATTTCAGTTAAAGCTCTAGCCTCCTCAATGTTGTGAGTTAATGGTTTTTGGACATATACATGTAAGCCTCTGTTCATTGCATTACTAGCAATTACACCGTGAGTGTGATCTGGAGTGCTAATTGTAACAGCATCCAAATCCTTTTCATTATCTAACATTTCTCTAAAATCAACATAAAAGTTAGCATTAGGATATGTCTTCCTAGAATCAGTTACGCCATGCGAACCATCGGGGTGAACATCACAAAGTGCTATGACTCTCTCTCCGCTTGCCCAGTCATGTGTAATGTCATTTCCTTTTCCACCTGCACCAATAGCAGCTATATTTAATTGATCACTTGGTGAAATGAATCCATTACCACCTAAAACATTTCTTGGTACAATAAAAAAACCTGTACCAGCGATTGCTGATTTTTTTAGAAAACTTCTTCTTTTATTTTTCATAGCTAATTCTAAGATTAAATTCTGATTTCATAAATTTAAAAAATAATAATGAAAAAATATAAAATTTATTTTCTGCTCTTTACCATATTTTCTAACACTTTAATATCCCAGAATTTAGCTGACAAAAAAGTTCTTGTAGTTTGGGGTGGTTGGGATGGACATAAACCTGAATTATTTGCTAATCATGTTGAAAACTGGCTTATTAAAGAAAAAGCTGATTATAAAATTATTAATGGGTTAGATGCCTACGATAATTATGATGAATTAATTAAATATGATTTAATTATTCAGTCAGTCACAATGGATGAAATCAGTAAAAAGCAAGAGGAAAATTTGGTGAAAGCGGTACTAAACGGTGTTGGAATTGCTGGTGCTCATGGTGGTCTTGTAGATTCCTTTAGAAAAAATACCAATTATCAATTTATGATAGGTGGACAGTTTGTTGCACACCCTGGTGGTATGATTAAGCATAAAGTTAAAATATTAGATGATGAATTAACTATTGGTTTAAGTGATTTTGATATTTTAAGTGAACAATACTACATGCACTATGATCCAAGTGTTAAAATTATAGCTGAGACAAAATTTGGTGGAGAGGTTTACCCTTGGATAAAAGATGTAATTATGCCAGTAGCGTGGAAAAAAATGTATGGAAAAGGAAAAGTCTTCTTTATTTCCATTGGACATGACCCCGATGAATTTATGGTTTATAAAGATGGTTGGGAGTTGTTAAAAAGGGGGGTTATCTGGGCATTAAGGTAGGCTAAAATTTAATAATTTCTTGGAATTTATAATCTATTAATTCTTTTTCTGCTTTGTCTAAATTATTAGAAAACCCTATTAAATATCCTCCTCCCCCAGATCCACATAGTTTTAAGTAATAACTTCCCGTTTCTAATCCTTTTCTCCAAATATCATTAAAATCACTTGGTATCATTGGATTTAATTTTTCAATTACAAATTGAGATAAATCCATAAAGTTTTCAGAGATTAAATTAAATTCAGATTTAATTATTGAATCAATACAATAATTCGTGGGTAAAATAAATTTTTTATTAAAATGATCAGAGAAAGATTTGTCTTCAAATGAATCTAAAAATATTTTTATCAAATTTCCTGTTTTTGCTGGCTTTCCGCTGTCAATAATAAAGAGTCCTCTTTTACTTTCAGTGGACTGTCCTGGTAATTTAATAATACTAATTCTATCATTTGATTCTATAAAAAGTGGATATCCAACATAACTATTTAGTGGATCAATACCAGATGATTTTTTATGAAAATATGACTCTATTTGTGAAAATATTTCTTTCAATTTAATAAGTTTATCCGAGGATAAATCTTTAGAAATTTGAATTTTGTTAAAAAAGTATTTATGGTAAACTGCAGCTACCAAAGCCCCACTACTACCTAGTCCATAACCAATTGGAATTGAGCTTTTAAAGAATAAACCTTTTTTAATATCGATTTCAAATTGAATAATATTAAAATTATTTTTTTGATTTGATTTTTTTAAAAAGTTGAGAAACTCACTAATTGATTTATTTGATTTTTTTACATCATTATCAGTTAGATCACCAAACTCAAGATTTCCTTGATATTTATTATAGGGGATTGATATTGCCTTTGAATTTTTTAGAATACCGTATTCTCCAAATAATAATATTTTAGATAAAAAAATTTGAGAGTTCATCTATCAAAATTATTTTTTGATTGGGCCTTTACCTACTTTATCATTAATAAATAAACCATTAGAACAATAATTTAAAAGTTCATTTTTTATAAAATCTTGAACAATTTTATAATCATCATTGTGATATAAAAGATGAATATTCGCTCCAGCATCCAATGTAAAACATAATGTGTTATTTTTATTTTCCTTTCTAAAACTCCAAATCTTATTTATGATATTTATAGTATTTGGTTTTAACAAAATAAAGGAAGGATTTGAAGATAACATCATTGCATGCAAAGTTAGAGCCTCATTTTCAACAACTCTAATGAACTCATCAACATCTATTTTTGTAAAAGAGTCTATCAAACTGTCTAAATTTTTGTTGGCTTGTTTTATTCTACTAGATTTAAATTGATGATTTGTTACTAAATCGTGTCCAACCGTACTTGACACTTTTTTTGATTTTTCATCCACAATTAGAACAGTATCATTATAGTTTTTGAAGAATTCTGGCAAATCAAAAGCAACAGCATAATCATCATTACTTTCATTAATTAAGCTTGATTTTCCCCAAACAGATGCTGGACCAAAAACACTTCTGCAAGCACTTCCAGATCCTAATCTGGAAATAAATGATGACTTAATGTAAAAGTCTGTTGAATCTAGAATTGACTTCTCAATATCAATTAGACATAATGATAAAGCACTAAATGCAGATGCAGATGATGCAATTCCGCTACTGTGCGGAAATGTGTTTTTTGAGTCTATTTTAATTGATAATTGATTTAAAAATGGTAAGTATGAAATAATCCTTTCAAAATATTTATCTAATTTTTTTTTAAAATGAGGTTTTGATTTTCCCTCGAATAAAAATTCATACTTAAATCCGTTTTTGGATGGTTTGTATGAAACACTAGTTTCAGTGTGACATTGTTTCAATGTAAAACTAAGAGATGGATTAATTGGTATCTGCAAATCTTTTTTTCCCCAGTACTTAATCAGAGCGATATTTGATGGGGACAGCCAATTTGTTGAGCCAGATAATTTACTTTTTTCAAAGATTATTTTTGATGTTGGCTCAAACATTATTATTTAAAAGAATTTATTTGTGTTTTCTTGGGCTCTTTTTTAGTTCCGTCAAATCCAGAAATTCCTGAAACAGTAGTATATTTCAAAATATTTTTCTTGCCAGGATTAATTATTTGGTATGCACTATGACACATTATTGCCGCTTCATGGAAACCAGATAATATCAACTTAAGTTTTCCAGGATAGTAATTTATGTCTCCAATAGCATAAATACCTTCTTTGTTTGTTTGATAATCTAAAGAATTATTGACTTTAATAGCGTTTTTTTCAATTTCTAAACCCCAGCTTTTAAAAACATCCATTTTAGGAACTAATCCATACAATGGGATTAAATAATCAGTTGGAATATTAATGATTTCATTATCAATTGCTACATCAATACTCTCAAGATTGTTTTTTCCATTTAACTTTTTTAGGACTGCAGGAGTTATTATATCAAGTTTATTTTTATCCTTCAATTGCTGGATCTTATTAACTGAGTCTACAGCTCCTCTGAACTGGTTTCTCCTATGTATTAAAGTTACTTTATTAGCAATTTCTGACAGAACTATCGTCCAATCTAGTGCTGAATCACCACCGCCTGATATAACAACATTTTTTCCTTGGAATTTTTTTGGGTCTACAATACTATATTGAACTCCATTGTCTTCAAATTTATTTAAATCATCTATAACCGGTTTTCTAGGTTCAAAATTTCCAAGTCCTCCAGCAATGGCAATAACTTTGGCTGATATTTGAGTATTTTTATCAGTAGTTATTAAAAATTTACCTTCTGATTTAGAAAGTTTTTCAGCTGTTTCACCCAAAGTATAACCAGGACTGAAGGGTTTAATTTGTTCAAGTAATTTATCAATCAATTCACCAGCCATAATTTCTGGATAAGCTGGTATATCATAAATTGGTTTGTTTGGATATATTTCTGCGCATTGTCCGCCGGGTTTTGTCAGTGAATCAACAAGATGACACCTCATTCCTAGAAGTCCTGCTTCAAAAACAGTAAATAGTCCAGTAGGTCCTGCACCAATTACAACAATATCTGTGTCAATCATTCTACGCTAACTACTTTTTTAATTGATGGAACATGTTTTTTTATAGTCATTTCTACACCATTTTTCAGAGTCATTTGATTTACACTACAATCAACGCAATTACCTAAAAGCCTAACCTTAACAATATCATCATCAAAGTCAACTAACTCAATATTTCCACCATCAGATTGTAAAAATGGTCTAATCTCATCCAATGCTTTTTCTATATTATTTATAATTTTAGTTTCCATAATTAAGAGCAACCTGCCATTGTTTTTATTTTTAGAATTTCAGTTGGTGGCAGATTTTTATTCCTTTCCAACAATAACTGAACCATTTTTTTGGTCATTTCAGAAAAAATTTCTCTAACATTAGAGTCATCCTGTAATGCACCTGGCCTCCCTACGTCACCAGCTTCTCTAATACCCTGTAAAATAGGCACCTCACCAAGAAATGGTATATCAAAATCTAAAGCCATATTTTTGGCTCCATCTTTACCAAATATATAATGTTTTTCTTGAGTTTTCGAATCAGGAATATAATATGACATGTTTTCAACTATTCCTAATATTGGAATATTGATATTTTCTTGGCGATACATGGATACACCCTTACGTGCATCAGCTAAAGCAACAATTTGTGGGGTACTAACTACTACTGCTCCATTAACTGAAATTTTTTGCATTATACTTAGGTGAATATCACCAGTTCCGGGAGGTAAATCTACAAGCATAAAATCTAAATCTCCCCAGTCTGCATCAAATATCAATTGATTAAGTGCCTTAGTAGCCATAGGACCTCTCCAAATTACAGCTTGATCCATTTTGGTAAAAAAACCGATTGATAATACTTTAATACCAAAACTTTCTATGGGTTGCATCTTGGATTTTCCTTTGATATCGACTGCTAAAGGTTTTCTGCCAACTAAATCAAACATAATGTGCATAGATGGACCATAGATATCGGCATCTAAAATCCCAACTTTAAAGCCCATATTACTTAATGTTACGGCAATATTTGCAGTTATAGTTGATTTACCTACACCACCCTTTGCAGATGAGATAGCTATGATATTTTTTACATTTGAAAGATGTTCAGTTGGTTCTGATTCAACACTTTTTGGAATAGGCTTAAATTCAACTTTGTAATTTAAATCTGGGTTGTACTCTGATTTTAAAAAATCTATAATTTTATTTGATAAATCTGTTTTTGCTTTGTGTGTAGGATTTGATGGTATTACATCAATTAAAATCTCATTAGAGAAATTATTAATATTTACTATTTGATCTTCATCTAAAATATTTTTTAGAACATTTATAACTTTTTCCTTATTGAAATCTGAATTAACCATTTTATTTAGAATACAAATATAGGATTATGTAAGTTATTTTTTATTTTTTTCCAGGGTCCCAAAAACAAATATCAAAATCAACAATTTTATCATTTTTGATTATAATTCCTTCATTTTCTAATAATTGTTTCATCAAATTTGAACCTGCAAAATGATGTTTGCCAGTTAAAACACCATTTCTATTTACGACTCTATGTGCAGGTATATTGTTGTATTTATGAGAGTTATTCATTGCCCAACCAACTGTCCTAGCACTTTTAGTAGATCCAAGGTAGTGAGCAATAGCACCATAGGTTGTAACTTTTCCATAGGGTATTTTTTTTACTACATCATAAACTTGGTTAAAGAATTTTTCTGACATACTAATCAAATTTAAATTTCAAAAAAGTTATTTTTTTTGAATCAATAAATTTTTTTTCATAAAAGGTTTTTATTTCTAATGCTTCTTTGGGAGCATTGTTATTAGAGTATATATCATGGTTTGAAAAAATTGGATCAATACCCATACCCTCAATTATTCCTAATGTATAACCATGAAGAAACTCACTATCAGTTTTTAAATTTACCTCACCACCCTTTTTTAATATTTTTTTATACATGGACATGAATACAACATTTGTTAATCTATGTTTTTTTCTTTGAATCTTTTGTTGAGGATCTGGAAAAGTAATCCATATTTCTGATATCTCTTGATTACAAAATATTTTGTCAATCAATTCTATTTGTGTTCTAATAAAACATACGTTGTTAAGATTATTTTGAATTGATTCTTTTGCACCTTTCCATATCCTTGCACCTTTTATATCTATTCCTATGTAATTTTTATTTGGGTTTAATTTTGCTAACTCTGTAGTGTATTCTCCTTTTCCGCATCCTAATTCCAATACAATTGGGTTATCATTTTTAAAAAAAGAATTCCATTTTCCTCTTAGTTCAAAATTTTTTTCAATTAGATCATCTCTAGTTGGTTGGAACAAATTTGTGAAATTTAAATTTTCCTTGAATCTTTTAAGTTTATTTTTACTTCCCAAATGATATTTTTAAACAAAAATAACCATTTTGATTTTTCAATTTTATTTTACAAATTAAGGTTGTTATGAATATTAAAAATATATTAATTAAAAAATGGATTTTTTAAAAATTGATTCCGAAAAATCATTTGAGAAACTGTCATTGGAGTTATTTAATTTTCACCATAGGGAGAATGAAAATTATAGAAATTTCTGTGATAATATAAATGTTGATTTATCAAAAATTAATTGCATAGAAAAAATTCCATTTCTACCAATCGTTCTTTTTAAAAATAAAAAAATATCAATTAAAAATATTAATCATGAAATTATTTTTGAAAGCAGTGGAACCGGTGGATTAAAAAGTAAACACTTTATTAAAGACCTTGAGCTTTATAATAAAAGTATAGAGGAATGTTTTAAGAATTTTTATGGTGAAATATCAGATTATGTAATTATTGGTGTAACTCCTAGTGTAGAATCAAAAAATAATTCCTCTCTAATCTACATGATCAATCAATTAATAAAAAAATCGAATAAAAAAGAAAGCCAATTTTTAATGAATTCTGATATTTTCTACTCTTTAACTAAAAAACTTGAAAGGGAGAATAAAAAATATATTGTTTATGGATTATCTCATGCATTATTAGATTTATTAGACGGTAAAGATTACAATCTTAAAGAATCAATATTTATTGAAACTGGAGGCATGAAAGGTTTAAGAGATGAAATTGAAAAAGACAAACTACACAAAATCATTTCAGATGGTTTTAATACAAATAATATACATTCAGAATATGCAATGACTGAGCTATTATCCCAAAGCTACTCATTAGAAAAACAGGTATTTATGACACCTCCTTGGAAAAAAGTTTTAATTAAGGACTTTAATGACCCATTAAAAGTAAAGAGAAACGGAAGAGGTTTTCTAAATATTATTGACCTTGCCAACAAATACTCATGTCCTTTTATTTCTACTGAAGATGTTGGAGAAGTATACGAAAATGGAAACTTTAAATTATTTGGAAGAGGTTCTGATGCAGATTTGAGGGGATGTAATTTAATGCTAGGTGATCAAAATAATTAAAAAATAATTCTTCTTTCCCTTTTGAAGAAGTATGTATTTGTTATTAATTAGATTCAAATCTGAAATTTTAAATTCTGAATTTATCTTGGCCTTGTTTATAGATATTGAATTTTGATCAATTAATCGTCTAATTTCAGATTTAGAGCTAAAAAAACCTGACTTTTCTAATAAATTCTCAGCCAATTTACAATCTGTTAAATCAGATTTTGTTAATTCTTTATGGGGAACACCACTAAAAACATCTAAAAACGTTTCTTCATCAATTAGTGATAAATCTTGTTCAGTATTTTTTCCAAATAAGATAGAAGAGGCATTTTTTACATTTTTCAAGTCTTCTTCAGAATGAACCATAGTTGTAATCTCCTCAGCAATAAACTTTTGCAGTTTCCTTAAATGAGGTTCGTCATTGTGATCTTTTATTAATTTTTCAATAAATTCTTTTTTGGCAAATGTGAAGATTTTTACATACTTGTAAGAGTCTTCATCAGATGAGTTTAGCCAATACTGATAAAACTTATATGGTGATGTTTTTCGTCTGTCTAACCAAACATTACCTTCTTCTGTTTTTCCAAATTTTGAGCCATCAGATTTTGTAATTAAGGGACATGTAAGTGCGTAAGCTTTTTTACCATTCTTCTTTCTTATTAGTTCCACACCTGAGGTTATGTTACCCCATTGGTCACTACCACCCATTTGAATGGTACAATTGTAATTCTCAATTAAATAATAAAAATCGTAAGCCTGAAACAATTGGTATGTAAACTCTGTAAATGACATGCCTTCACTTAAATCTGAGTTTGAGATTCTTTTTTTTACGGAATCCTTAGACATCATATAATTTACTGTTAAAAGCTTTCCAAAATCTCTAAAAAACTCTATTATATTAAGTTTACTATTCCATTCATAATTGTTTACGATTATAGCTGCATTAGGATTTTTCTCATCAAAATCTAAAAACTTTGAGAATTGGATCTTTAAGGCTGAAATATTTTTCTCAATTACATCAGCACTAAGTAGGTTTCTCTCCTTTGATTTACCGGAGGGATCACCAATCATACCGGTTGCTCCTCCAATCAAAACTATCGGTTTATGTCCACAAATTTGAAAATGCCTCAGTATAACAAGTTGTACAAGACTTCCTATGTGAAGAGAGTCAGAAGTTGGGTCGAATCCAATATATGCTGAAACACAGTTTTTATTAATCTCATCATCAAAGCCATTGGTTACATCTTGGATTAAACCTCTCCACTCAAGTTCATTTTTAAAATTATTTGGCATTTTTACAAAGATATTTAATTACTTCTTAACATTATTTAAAGAATCTTTAATGAACTTGATTTTTTTATCAATTCCCTCATATATTTCCATGTAAAGCTTGGGATTCTTAGTGTAAAAATTATTACTTCTTACAAATTTCAAACAATCAATAGCATGTTTTCTAAATAGCATTGTATCTCTTACCATGAAATAATTATTATCTGATTTGCTAATAAATCCTCTACTAGAGTTTATAAGATTTACATCAAATAAAAATTCAATCATTTGATCCTGTGTCATTATGTCTTCAGGTGCTTGTTCATTACTTCCACATGAAAGGCAAATTAATACTACTATGTACAAATATCTCATCTATTTAAATAAAATTTTACTTCCTCTAAATGATTCATCAAATTCACCATCATTATAAACCAAATTCCCATTTACAAAAGTATGTGAAACAACTGAATTAAATTTTGTTCCCTCAAAGGGTGACCAACCACACTTATACAAAATATTACTTTTATCTACTGTATAACTTTTATTTGGGTTTAAGACAACCAAATCAGCAAAATAGTTTTTTCTTATATATCCCCGGTTTTTAATTCTAAATAAAATTGCTGGGTTATGACACATTTTTTCTACAATTTTCTCTAATGATATCCTTTTATTCAAGTAATGTTCAAACATAGCGTTTAATGAATGTTGAACCATAGGTCCACCAGAGGGACAATTTAAATAATTATTATTTTTTTCTTCCAATGTGTGAGGGGCATGATCAGTTGCAACTACATCAATTCTATCATCATTTAAAGATTTCCACAGTCCAAGTTGATCCTGTTTTCTTTTAACTGATGGATTCCATTTAATAAATCCTTTTTTAGTTTTATAATCATCATCATTAAATGACAAATGATGAATACATACTTCACATGTAATTTTTTTATTTTCCAAAGGTTCATTATTTGAAAAAAGTTCTGATTCGGACTTAGTTGATAAATGAAACACATGAAGTCTTGAATTTGTCTTCTCAGCTAATTTTATAATGCGTTTAGTGGATTTCAAGCAAGATTCTTCAGACCTAATCTTCGAATGATAATCAAATGGAATTTGATCCCCAAATTCATTTTTATATTTTTCTAAATTATTTTGTATGATCTCTTCGTCTTCACTATGAACAACCACTGGAACCTTAGAACAATTAAATATTTCTTCAATAATCTTGTAATCATCAATTAACATATTTCCTGTCGAGGAGCCTAAAAATAATTTTATTGCTGGGATTTCTGAGAAATCTAATTTTTTTATCTCATCCAAATTTTTGTTTGTTCCTCCAAACATGAATGAATAGTTCGAAAAGGAGTTTTTACTTGCTAAATCAAACTTATTCTTTAATTCCTGAATTGTAATTGTTTGAGGGTTAGTATTTGGCATTTCAAAAAAAGAAGTTATTCCACCTGCTACTGCAGCTTTTGACTCAGAATAAATTGTTCCCTTGTGTGTCAATCCAGGTTCTCTAAAATGAACTTGATCATCAATTAGTCCAGGAATTAAATAAGAACCTTTTATATCTATAATATTTTCTTCACCGCTAGGTATAATTTTATTCGAGATCTCTTGAATTATATTATTAGATATTAATAAATCGCTTTCAATGATTTTTCCCTCGTTTACAATAATTGCGTTTTTAATTAATGTTTTCATTTAAAAAATTTTGAGAGAATATATTTTAATTTCATGAAAATTAAACCAAAAATTGCCTCAGATATAATTGATAAATTAAGTTTAGACTCTCCTCGAATTCTATCAGTAAAAATAATTGGAATTTCATATAACTTGTAGTTTAAGTTGTATGCCTTAAATTTCATTTCAATTTGAAAAGCATAACCCTTAAACTTTATTCCTTTATCTAGTATATCTCTAATAACATTGGATTTATAACCGACAAAACCAGATGTTAAATCCATAATAGGTGTTCCTGTAATAATTCGAGCATACCATGAAGCAAAATATGAAATTAAAACTCTTTGAATAGGCCAATTAACAACATTAACTCCAGTTTTATACCTAGACCCAATTACAACATCAAAACCATTTTGAGTTAAAAAAACTTGCATTCGTGATAAATCCAAGGGATTATGCGAAAAATCCGCATCCATTTCATAGATATTTTCATAACCATTCTTAATTGCCCATTTAAAACCATCAATATATGCAGGACCAATACCTAGTTTTTTTTCTCTTTCAATCAAAAAAAGTCGGTCTTTGTAAAAAGGAGATTTTTCTTTAACTAAGCTTGCTGTTTTATCAGGTGAATTATCATCAACTACTAATATATTAAAGTTGTCTTCAAGTCGAAATATTTCATCTATTATCTGTATAATGTTATCTGACTCATTAAATGTTGGGATAATTACAAGTGATTTTTTTTCTAACACATAGCAAAATTAAGACTTAATTTTTATTAGATAAACAAATGAATTGAAGTTTAATGAGTTAGGTTTTAAATGAATTTGTATTTTTGCAGACCCAAATCTTTTTTTTTGGATATGAAAGTTAAATCAATTCTAATTTCACAACCTAAACCGGAAATTAAAAATTCCCCATATGTAGAGCTTATTAAAAAGTTTAAATTAAAAATTGATTTTCGTCCTTTTATACATATTGAAGGGAAAACAAGCAGAGAAATTAGACAACAAAAAATAGATTTATCAAAATTTTCAGCTATTATTTTAACTAGTAGAAATTCTGTTGACCATTTTTTTAGGATTGCTGAAGAAATGAGATATCCAATACCTAACGCTTTAAAATACTTTTGCTTATCAGAAGCTGTTGCATTCTATTTACAAAAATATGTTGTTTACAGAAAAAGGAAAATATATGTTGGAGGCAGGACTTTTGATGAATTATCAGAAATTATTTCAAAGTATAACGAGGAGAATTATCTTTTACCAGGCTCTGATGTTTTATCACCTAGGATAGAAAATAAATTAAATGATTTAGAAGTAAAATGGACTAAAGGTGTTTTTTATAAAACTGTTATTAGTGATTTATCTGATCTTAAAAATGTATACTATGATATTTTAGTTTTTTTCAGCCCGTCAGGTATTGAATCCTTATTCTCAAATTTTCCTGATTTTAAACAAAATGAAACTAGAATTGCAGTTTTCGGAAAAAACACGGTTAATGCAGCCAAAAATGCTGGATTGAGAATTGACATTGAAGCGCCTTTAAATAAAATACCATCAATGTCTAGGGCTTTGTATCTCTATATTGAAAAAGCAAATAAAAAATAATTAGCTTTT
>Ga0207993_1000439_pt1 | contig 16299 bp, 18 predicted proteins | sample ETN01SmetaG_2_FD_185791 | JGI IMG/M metagenome (GOLD analysis project Ga0207993, IMG submission 185791) | Marine microbial and viral communities from oxygen minimum zone, Eastern Pacific Ocean - ETNP2014F12-01SV265 (SPAdes) (version 2) | ecosystem: Environmental > Aquatic > Marine > Oceanic ...
CGAATGATTTTGCCGAAGCCGGATTAGATGAAATCCGCTTCCATTTTCTAGATTTGGAATCCGAAAAATATACCGAAACAATGGCTGCCTGCGTCGAATCTGGAATGTTAACAGGGGTGGAAATTCCTTGCGAGCCAGATAAGGAAAATCAATTGATGGAATTACTCGAAACTATGCGAGATATGCCTGTGCAATTTCTCAACCTTAACGAATTAGAGATTACTGTAGGAAATCACGACAATATGGAACTTAGAGGTTTCAATTTATCTGATGAGATTACTGCTGGTGCAGCAGGTTCTGGGGAATTAGCCACACGGATGAGAGACCGAGTAATGGCGGCATCTATCGGAGCCCCTGACCCTGAAGAAGGCAAGGTTCGTGAGCCATATCCCTACCATCTCAAGTTCTGTACTGCCACATACAAAGACAGTGGGCAGTTACGTCGTCGCTTCATTCGTCGAGGCGAACATACAATTTCTCCACATGAAAATCTAACCGAAGATGGAACACTTCTCTTCGGAGCAGTTGATTGTAGCCTGGAAGACTCAGAAGAGTGGATAGAGGAGATTCATACAGAAACAGGCCTACCGAGGAGATTCATGTTTTATGATTCAGAGAATGAAAGAATCGAACTTCCTCTTTCTATGGCAGAAGAATTAGTCGGGGAAATTGACGCACCAATTTCCTTAGTTGAAGTGCATCCAACTCACGAAAGATTAGAGATGACAGTGGTATACCTAAATCGTTGAGTTCATGTACTCTCGAGATAGATAGAATGGCATGCCGGTGCAGACGTACGATGCTGAGGCGACAGGTGTCGACCCATTTCGTCGCCTTTCCGCATCTCAAGTAAACCTCTGGAAGGCTTGTCCTCGTCAGTGGTATTATGCTTATCAAGAGAGACTCAAAGGCCCAATGCCACCGGTAATTATTCGCGGAAATGCTGCAGAGGAATGCATCTGTAGAGTGCTTAGAGATTCACCATCTCTTATTTCTAGAGATTCGAATGAAAGTTTGATTTCTCCATTGAATGAGGATGGCGCTCCTGATTGGGAGGATACTGGGAATTGGATGGCTACAAGACTGAATCCACTGGATGTGGATGATAGGCCAAAAAACCGTGAAGAATTAATGCATTGGGCTTTGGGTAGAGTGGAGATTCACTTTGAACAATGCTGGGATGCTGCAGTCGAAGATTGGCAATCCACTCAGAATAGATCTGGTTCTTTGGAGGATATTGAATCTCAAGAATGTCTAGATATGATTCATGAAGGAATTAAGATGCATCTCGATGAAGTCGAGAAATGTATGGCTGCGAATGGCGGCCCTAGGCTAGAATCCTGGAGGAGAGGAGAAGCTCGAGATGAAATCCCTGCACCAGATGGTTTCCCTCTAATTTGGAACACTCCACATCCATCTGCACAAAGCGAAGGAGAAGTAACCTGGTGTGAGGCTTGGGAAATAGCAAGACCTTGGTTTGTTGATCCAGATGCCAAGTCATTCACTCAAACAACCTGTATACCTGAGGGATGGTTTCAGGGAGAGTATGATTTAGTTTATCGATGGGATGGAAAAATCAACATCGTTGACATAAAGGCAAGTATCGGGAAAGGTGATCGTTCTTACAATTACATGGAACAATTGCGCCTTTATGCGTGGCTTTGGTGGGAATCTCATTCTCGTTCTGAAAAAGTCACCAATCTAGAAATATGGTATTTAGGCACTGGTACAGTGAAACAGGTGAAGTTACCTGAAGATTCTGAAATGATACATTATGATTCAGAACTTGGAGAATTGTACAAACTTCTGAGAGCAGGTAATCCCTCAATCGAAGAATGTCCCCCGGAACCTTCAGTCTTACGATATTTCGATGCCGGAGGGGTTCCTGCTGAACCGCATATTGACCTTGACCCGTTGGCTCGTTGCAAAGGCTGCGACTACAGAGGATTTTGTCCGAACGGATCGCATGACCTCGGACTTACTACTGAGAGAAGACTTGAGCGCATGGGTCATGCTTGGCCAATCACACCCCTTGGTGAGATTGATGCTAGAGTAACTGCGATTGGAGAAGTAATCGGGCTATCAGGTCCCGAATTGTTAGAAAATGGTACAATTAAGGTTCATTTCAGGTTGCAAGATGGATACGACAGAGCTAAGGTACAACCTGCATACAATGGAGGTCCGAGAAAAATTAGCCGCGCGATTGCAGAAGGTGCTCGAGTCAAGGTATCCAATGCATTACCTAGCCTTTGGCGCGGCGAATTACAACTCAACTTAGATGCTGATTCAGAAGTCAGTATAGCCGATGAGGATGATTCTGCACCTGTTGTTGATGTAGAGACTAGAGTCAGTATTGTGGCAAGAGTTTGGTCGATTGATTCCTTCCCAGATGGAGTTGGTAATACTCGTTGGGCCGCTACACTTGTGGATGCAACAGGATCGGCCCAAATTGTTGCATTCAAGCAATTCATTCCTCTTAGTGCGGCTGCGGTAAAACGTGGAGACACTATTGCAGTCCTAAATGGTGAGAAAGGAGAGTGGGGAGGCCGACCTCAAGTAAAATGTGGACCTGGAACTAAGGTTGTTATTGTCTCAGATGCAGAGGATGTACCCGAATTCTAAATTGAATGCCAGTGCCGGCAAAACCTTCAATTCTATTGATAGATTCAGCAAATTGAAACGATATGGTGTTTGAATTAATTGAGATAGCAATTCTCATCGGAGCGGGCTATCTATCAATATTTGAATGGATTAAAAAAAAGGACATCAAATCCAATGAAAAAAATGATTTTTTCATACCTGCTTCATTTCTGGTGGTTGGAATTATTTTTGCATTTACGATTGGAGTAAATGGAGGGGGCCTTTTCTTTCCTTTTGCCTCGATGATTTGTGGTATTGCAGCAGTTCCTTTAGTAATCTCTCTAGTCTTAACCGGATTGGCTCAAGATGAGCAAAAGTTGGATGGAGATTTAACCTATAATGAAGGAGATAAATTTTGGATTATCCAAGATAAGTTATCACCTCTAAGTTCTGAATTAGCGCAATTCGACGGACAGGAAGGTGAAATCACTGAGGTAAATGCTGATAGAAGTGTTGAGATGAAATTTGCAGATGGCTCGGTTGGTACTTTTTGGTTGACGAATCTGAGCAACATCCCCCCAGAACCGCCAAAGTCCGAGAAGAAGGGTTGGTGGCAGTGATTTTTGGCGCCGAGAGAGGGATTTGAACCCCCGCGTCCAAGGGACAGTGGATTTCGAATCCACCGCAATACCGGGCTATGCGATCTCGGCAGTAAGCCCGCCACCTGCGATTTGGTCATAAGTCTGACTAGGCTCCCTTGGGTTGATGCGTATCACGGTGAATCACGAAGATGGTGGCCCCAGCATTGTTGAGAGTGATGAACCAATAAAAATCGCTGAAGTATTGGAAAGACTTGACATTGCAAGTTCAACCGTACTCGCAGTACTGGGTGAAACTATTGTTCCTCATTCATCAATGATCACCGATGATATAGAAATCGAACTAATTGTAGTATCAAGCGGGGGTTAAATCCCCACAAAGAATAGTTCCTGGCTCTTGGGTGACTATTTCCTCGTCTTTTCGTATCACTGCGGCTTTATTTCCTAGTAGTTCAAATGAATTATCTCTGCACCTAAGGAAAGATCCTTCATACAAACCAATGACTGGAGTATTGTTGGTTTGGTGGTATTCACTGACTCTTCTTGCACGAGTTTCTCCAAAGTGTTGCTGAAAATCTCCATCTTCATCCTCCCTATACCAAATTCCTCCTGGGTGATAGTGAGGATTAATCTGAAATGGAACGATACCAAAAGTCTCGAATGAAGGAACCATTGTAACGGCCATATCATTGGTCGTCTGCATGCTTGGGCAAGCCACATTTGCACCTGCACTAACTCCAGCGTAAGGAACTCCTCTTTGCAATACTGCCTCTCTAATTGGTTCAATCAGACCTCTTTCATGTAGAGCCCGGACAAGTAACCAGGTGTTTCCGCCGCCAACGTAGATTCCATCCATTGCCTCGATGGCGGCCAATGGGTCCTCGAATTCATGTAAGCCTACTAGTTCGTATCCAGATTGCCCAGCAAAGTCCTGCATCCTTTGCGTATATCCATCGTAATCATTAGAGGCAAATGGAACAAATACGACTCTTTCACAATCAGCAAAATTTTCTGACATTAAGTCACGATACAATTCTCTTCGTTCATCTGTGCCGATTCCGCCACTTCCTAGCAGTGCACGCATTTGCTTCACCATTCAGACGTAGAAATCATCTGCTTCTGCAGACATTCCGAGATGTTCTTCGATTGAACCGCTTACCTCAACACTCGCCAGTAATTTCTTTGCTGTTTCCTTGGTTGTGTCTATATCAAGTCCAAGAGGTAACTCAAGTGCTTCTTCTATCCATTTCGCAAGCCTATCCGCCGCAATTACATCCGCAGAAGCACCAACTGTATCAGCCACCAGTGCTATTGCGGGTATTTGATGAACCGGTGATAATGATACCAAAAGACCTGCGACTCCAATCATCCCAGCCTCCGGTTGTGAATCGCTTACTTCTATGTCATTCGCCTGTAAATTACTTCGAACCTTTGTGTCTGAACAAATCACATGAATTGCATTTTTATCAACTTCTGATGCGAGACCCGCTAGAACCAATAGTTGTGGAGTAGGATTTGCCATCTCTAGAATTGCTTCGGCAACTTCGTACTGTCCAGCTGCAGTCATTGGTTGCAAATCCCCTCCAACAGTTACTACATATCTTCCGTCAGGCAACATTACCCGGTGAACAAGCATTGAGGGCGGAGTTAGCAAACCTTCGTCATCCATAGTAGAATGAGGTGGCATATCTGGATGTAAGATCCTCGCAATAAGGGTGGAAGGATGCTTTTCAACTAGAGCATCAACAATCAATTTTCCAACATTGCCTACTCCCGGCACCGCCTCTAACAATGCTACGTGGTCTGGTAAGCAATCTCCAATTAACCAATGAATCCGTGTTCTATTCAATCATCTTCCTCCTTCCTAGGGGTTGGTAGTGATTCGATCCATTTGTCGCTTCCAGCGTCCTCACGTTGTCTCCTACGTGCCCCTTGGGCATCTTGAGGAGAGAATTTCAGAGGTGCTGCAGAAGCCATCTTTCCGCCACATTTCTTGCATTCTTCAGTAAGTCCGTATTCTCCACAAACGGTGCACCGTTGCAATCTCGTCCGAGCCATCCCTAATCCTCAGGGGCATAGCCACTTTCAGAGGTCTTTGAAGTTGTAGCATACAAAGGGCGACTTTACATGCGTTCTATATCGATTGAGCCGTCAACCGAAGCCAGAGATTCAACGGCGGCTTTCTGAGCTTCTTCCCACATTCTCTCCGCAGTATCGTAATCCGGAGCTCGAATATCAACTCTGTATTCAGGAGCGCCATCATAATGACAGGTTAGACTGACATCTTCTTCTCCCTCAGCAACCTTTTCAGAGGAGATTAATGCGTTCTTTATCGCATGGACTCCTTCAGGCCCCCATACTTCAATATTGAATATCCCTCTAATCTCAACAAAGGGAGGGATAATGTTCTCAATGGCCAATTCCACAACGGTTGCCATCCAATCTCCAGAGAATCCGTTGTCGGATAATGCGGTCTCAGAAATTGCACATTCCTCTAGAGCGCCATAAAGTGTACCAAAAATTTCTGTCATTTCATCTGAAATATCGGAGGTCTTTGCTTCATCCCACCCTGTTCTTTCTGCAACGACAGACATAATTTGGTTGGCACGCTGTTCATTTTTCCAGGCTTGCAAAGTGTCTCTACGGCGTTCTTCTGAAACACTCTTTATCGAAAGGTCAACGCGTTCACGATCTTTCTTTACTTTGATTACTTTAGCAACAACTCTCTGACCAACTCGTATGTGATTACGGATATTTTTGACCCAGCCGGACGCTACCTCACCTACGAAAACGAAACCTTCTCTTGACCCATAGCCATCTAGGCTTAGGTAAGCGCCATTTTCTCTTACATTGCTGACTGTGCAAACCAATAATTCGCCTTCTTCAGGCCAAGAATCATCAGCATCACTCATTCACAGACAGTCCCCTTCACTCTAGGACGTCTGTTATTGTGCTTCCAACAAGCTCTGCTTTACCACCTGCTGGGCGAGCCAGTGTGGCTCCGCATACCGAGCAGGGAATCTGGGTTGACGCCCTTTCGAAAATAATAGCCTCATGACCGCAGTCTCGGCAGGTTACTCGTAGAAACTTTGCATCTCCCATGAAATCACCTCTCCACAAGTTCGAATTTCTTTGCACGCTGTGCTGCTGGTTGGTGAGCCTTGCCAGTCTCCGAGCAACGATATAGTAGGTTTACTCGCTTGGTAGGCTTGTCACCTGATGGTTTTGGTCGAGGGAATCCTCTGTATCCGGAAGTCACCTTTCGGAACCTTCTCTGACCCCATTTTAATTCAGAAGCTCGTCGCTTTTTGACTCTCTCAACAGTGTGCTCTGTATGCTTTCCAGCCGATGGGCTGTATCGCATTACTTTACGTGGCATCTTTACCATTCCAGTGCACCTCAGCGTCTTACGACGACGCGCCCACCTATGTTCCATATTTGATTGTGTCGAGAGAGATGGAGCCTACCTTTAGGGGGATGTATTCTATTTCAGGCTAGTCTTAGAGCAGTCAATTCAAAGAATCTAGCCATCTTGCATCAAGCATGGTCTTCTGGGTGAATCAGGCTCTTCTTAGTTTCACCCTGCTAATTGCAGCCTTCTCAATGTGGAGGTTGGGTCCTGCATTCAAGCGAAGTCGTTTTGCAGGACCAATCGCATTGATAGGAATCTCAGGATTAATTTTCTTGCCAGAACAACCACTTTATTTCGAGAATGATTATCATAGATGTGAGTTGGTATCTTTTTGTAACGATGATGGCAGAGAGTCATATCTTAATGTTGTAAAATGGTCAATAATTTCCATATTCTCTTCAATTCTTGCTTGCTTTACAATTATCAAAGGTTCCAGCATTTACTCCAAAAGAAATCCTATATTGTTAGCATCTGGGTGGATTGTCTTGGGTTTTTCATGGTGGACTATATCTCAAAGCCCATGGTTCCTCGAGGCATATACCCGAATAGACGTGATTTTTTGGATGGTGGCATTTTTACTGGGTGTTTTAGCATCTCTATATTTATTCTTCAACATTATTCGGTTTACTGAGAAAATAACCCCCAAAGATCCACCAATAACTCCCCTGGATGAGAAAGAAAAGCGGTTGGTTACTGAAATGATTAGAAGAAACTTTGGAGGACGAGTCTAGATGGCAACATTCGATTTATTGTCTGATGGCATCAGCTCATTTGGAGCGATGATTTTCATTGGATTATTTTTGATGTCATTCTGTTTTTCAGTGCATTTAATTGTCACTTGGAATCCTTATCACAGACCCGTTATCCCACTTGTTTGTTCAATCCTAATTTGCACAATCCCAGCAACTCTTCTCACGATGGAAGAAGATGGTAGTACTTCGATAGGAGAAATGCTAGAAGTTTTCTTCTTACTGACCTCTTTGGGTGCTGGGATGGTTCTTTTGTGGTTGCCAATAATTCTCCTTTTTGCTACAATAATGATGTTTTCACTAACCAAAAGAAAACCATCCCCTGACCCTCTTATCGAAATGATTGAGAATTAATTGGGTCGAATTTTAACCTATTTTGTCTCGAAGTTTGTTGCTTTCCTATGGGTAACGCTCATAACAAGTCCGTTGGTCGCCGCGTTGTCTCGAAAGGTGGTTATCATGTCCAAGGGAACTCCAAGCATGGGCAAGAAGCAGAAATCCACACATATTCGATGCCGCCGCTGTGGTAGACACTCATATCACAAGCAAAAGCGAGTTTGCTCTTCATGTGGATATGGAGAGACATCACGCCTTCGCAAATTCCGTTGGAGCAAGAGAAATCGAAGCATGGGCGCGCACAAGAAGTGAAGACTTCACTCCGGAAATGGCTAAGTCCTTACTGAATCAGCAAAGGACGATTCCCGATGTGTGGCATCATAGGTCTCGTCGGGCACCCCGACACTCAAGTTGGAAAAACCCTCTATGATGGATTATTGGTGTTGCAGCATCGCGGACAAGATGCTGCAGGTATAGTTACCAGTGATTCCAGCAATATATCCCACAGAAGAGCCAACGGTCTAGTCCGAGATGTCTTCAGACTCCGACACATCAAAGCATTACAGGGTTCCATGGGTTTGGGACATGTTAGATATCCAACCGCTGGTTCTTCATCTGCAGCCGAAGCTCAACCATTCTATACCAACTCTCCATTTGGAGTTAGTTTAGCTCACAACGGAAATTTAACTAATCCAAATGAAATCATAGATAGGTTACTAGAAAGGGATCATCGCAGAATCAATACAAGTTCAGATTCCGAGGCTCTTCTAAATTTGTTTGCCGCAGAAATTCAACGTTCGATAAATGGTCGTAGAGGAGGTTTGGATGCACTTAGCGAAGAGGATGTCTTCAAGGCGGTTACCGCGATTAATCAAACGGTCGAAGGGTCGTATTCCGTTGTCGCCATGATCACAGGCTGGGGTATGGTTGCTTTCCGAGATCCTCATGGAATCAGGCCACTTTGTATAGGTAGTTGTGAGATTGATGGATTTACTGAAACCTTGGTCGCTTCCGAATCAGTTGCAATGAAAGCACTAGGCTTCGAAACAGAAAGAGACGTGGCCCCAGGGGAAGCAATAGTTGTCAGAATGGATGGGAGACGAAGTTCACAAATATGCTCTGATAATGCAAGCCATAATCCATGTATCTTTGAGTATGTTTACTTTGCAAGACCCGATTCCCGAATCGATGGAGTTTCAGTTCATGGTGCAAGGTTAGCGATGGGTGCTAAATTGGCAAATAGAATCTCAAATGAATATCCGGAACATGCAATTGATTGTGTAATACCGGTTCCAGATAGTGGTAGAATCGCAGCACTTGAACTAGCTAGAGAATTAGGGGTTGCTTATCGCGAAGGTTTTGTGAAGAATCGGTATATTGGTCGAACATTTATTATGCCAGGTCAGGAAATGAGAAAAGATTCAGTACGAAAGAAGTTGAACACAATTAGGCATGAATTTGAAGGTAGAAATGTCCTAATTGTAGACGATAGCATAGTCAGAGGAAACACCTCTAGAAGAATAGTAGAGATGGCTAGGGAAGCGGGTGCCAAGAAAGTCTATTTTGCCTCAGCAGCACCTGCCGTAGTACATCCTAACGTGTATGGTATCGATATGCCTGCCAAGCATGAATATGTGGCTCATAATCGCACCACCGAAGAAGTAGGTCATGTTATCGGTGCAGATTGGTTAATGTATCAAAATCTTGATGATTTAGTCGAGTCATGCTTAGGAGCGGGAGATAGTCGTATGGCAAACTTCGATTGCTCCTGTTTTGATGGAAGATATGTAGCAGGTAGTATCGATCAGGATTACTTGGAGTCGCTTGAAGCAAAAAGAAAGGATTCTGCTAAAGCATGATTACACAATTTTCTAACAAATATTCGACAGTGTGAAAACCACCAACCCGTGGTAAAGGTCGTGAAGGATGACCGTTTACCTAGGATCGAGGCCTTCGCTAAGATAGAGATGTATGAGGATATAACCGCCTCATGTAGTATCGAAGATTCCAGCTTTGCTCTCGGAACAATTTCTGGGAAATTGCTAATTTATCAGTTGGATAACCTTGTCTGTCAAAGTGATTTAGACTCAGAAATTATTTCGATTTTTCCTCATGGAGATGGTGTAATTGCAGCATCAAACATCGGTCTTGTTCACTGTTTAGATAAAATCCCAACGTGGGAAATCAACGTAACTTCGGGAATTGATAATTTTGTATTCTCAGGAGCTTTTGGCTATTTTTCTGACTCCAATGGAGAAGTTGTTGTGATTGATCCTGAAGGCAATCAAATTTATTCACGATTTCATGAAGATGTAAATCGATTAGCCGCTAGTAAAGACGGTGATCTATTCGCTATTGCAAAAACCGACGGTACGCTGATTATCTCAACACCGTCTAATGAATTACTGCAAAATTCGTCGGCAGACGAATCAGATATAGAGACGATATCCCAGATATGTTTCAGACAAGATGGAGTTCTCCTTGCTTGTCGAGATTCCTTGGGTTTTACTCTCGATGACGGCCCTGAAAATCGACTAGAGTGTTGGCATAGTGTTCGAGGCCTTCTTCATGTGAGTGAATTACCAGCAATTTCTAGTAGCATACTACCTACTAAAACTGGGGCGATCGTTGGTTGTAATAATGGTTCATTATTGAGATTTACAATCGGTAAAGACGTAGAGGAATTAGCAATACTTGAGCATCCAATTTCGTCTATTATTCAGTGGGGGGAAGATGTTATTGTGGGGACGTGGTTCAATAGTATGAGGATTTCATCAAAAGGTGAAGTCATTTGGTCTCACGAGCATGAAGGTTTAGTTACCAATATATTAGCAATTAATTCTGAAACGATTGCAGTTATTGGCAGTTCTCCATCTGGTGAAAAACCGGCATCTGTAGTACTAATTGATCCTGATTCTGAGCCGATTATCTATGAATCCGAAACTTTTGATTATGATTTCAACCCCTCCAAATCAAAGAAATTTACTGGCGGTTTAACTGAAGCGGAGATTTCCGAGGCCGAGGCACCACCAAGTGTTTCTCTAGAAACGGAGGGGTTAATCCATGATTTGGAAGAGGATATTGAATTGATTCCTGACGAAAAAATAGTCTCAGAGACTGATTTATTGGAGGATTTGGCAGAATCCGCCAAAGCGATTAATCTGCCACCGATAGCTGATGCTGGAGATGACAAAACGATATCAGCAGAGGATGACGGTACAGCAATTATTCTTCTAGATGGGTCCAAATCTTATGACCCAGATGGTAGCATCGACCATTATTCATGGCAAAATTCCAATGGTAAGGTAATTGGTGATTCCGCTCAGGTAAGAGTCCGGCTAAGAGCCGGCACTCATTCATTTGAGTTGACCGTAATAGATAACAACGGTGCAGCATCCAAAGCAATTGTGACCATGAGAATTCAATAATACAATCAAAGGGAGGATAGAGCAGCCTTTAGTGCAGGTACTGCATCTTCCCAAGTTGCTACAATTCCATAATCTGCAACACCAAAAATTGGTGCTTCTGGATCTTTATTTATTGCTACAATGTATTTCGATGAGCGCATTCCAGCAAGGTGTTGAATTGCACCCGAAATTCCAACTGCAATGTAGAGGGAAGGGGTTACAGTCTTCCCCGTTTGTCCTACTTGCATACTGTGAGGCATGCCCCACTCATCGACTACTGCTCTACTAGCTCCAACCGCTGCTCCAATAATGTCCGCAACTTCTTCTAGATGGGAGAAATTTTCCTTTTGCCCTATTCCTCTACCACCTGAAATAATGATGTCCGCTTCGGAAACGTCCAGCCTTTCTGTTGCTTTGTTTATTGCTTCTTTAACAGCGATTGAAACATCGACACTTTGGTCGACCACGTTTACTGCAGCGCTGCCACCGGAACCCGCGGAATCAAATGCATTTGCTCTCAGTGTAATTACACAATCTCCGGATACTGTAGTAGTTTCGACCGCTTTACCTGAATAGATAGGACGAGTGATAGTGATTCCATCTGAAAGTCCGGTTACGTCTTGGATAATTGGAACTCCTCGCTTGGCCGCAATCCTTGCTGCAACTTCACGTCCATTGGAGGTGGCTCCAGTAATGATTACACCATTACATTGGGGAGATAATGCTGTTGCCCATGCTCCTCCATCAAAGGTCGAGAAGCAATCTCCGACCACTGAAACTACCTTGGACACCCCATCAATGGAAGCGGCTTCTTCTGATCCAATTCCACCAGGAACAACTACGATTGGAGACGCTCCAAGAGAACTTGCGGCACCGACTAATTGTGATGTTATTGGGTGAAGAGAATCACCTACTGTTTCTGCGATAACTGTACACTCCATCTTTACCCCTCCTCAAATTACGTTTGCCTCATCTCGAAGTTTGCTAACTACAGTCGATACAGAATCAGCACCTTCGAATTTCTGACCTGGGGGTTTTTCCGCAGGTGGTGAATGCGAATCAATACTTATTCCTGACATTCCTAGATCTAATCCTAGTTCTTCTATCGACCAGGTTTCAATTGGCTTTTTCTTCGCCATCATAATTCCTCTGACATTCGGCCGCCGCATTTCTGCTACGCCTTTATCGAAAGCAAAAACGCAGGGTGCAGAGACCGCGACCTTCTCGTGTCCGGAGGAACTAGGGCGCGTAGCTAGGTAGCCACCAGAGTCAGAAATCACTTCTGAAACCATGGTGATACAGGATGCTCCAATTAGTTCTGCAACTCCTGGTCCAGTCGAACCTGAGTTTGTATCTGCGGCTTGCTTTCCACAGAAAACTACCGATGACTCCGATTTTTCAACTGCAGCGGCTAATAGCTTCTGTATCTGAGTCGAATCAAAATCGTTGATATTTTCTGCGGATATGTGTACTAAATTGTCTGCGCCAACTGCAGCAGCATCTCGAAGTAACTTTTCACAACGCGCTGGACCCGCAGTAATTGCTACCAATTCGCCACCCATTGATTCTTTCAACTGTAGAGCGGCTTCTAGGGCATACTCGTCATAGGGACTGAATGACCATTTTGAAACTGCATTCTCGTCTACTCGGCCATTACTTACTGTGATCTTTGCAGTTGTGTCCGGAACTTGCTTTAGAAGAACTGCTATTGTCATACGATTACCTCTTGATGTTCCTTCCAACCGTACTTCATCTATGAAGATTAGCAGTCCTCGTAGTGAATATTGAATCTATCCTAGAGTTCTCTTGTGAAGGACTGAATTCCGGTAATATGGCGCCCTAGAATGAGGTTGTGAATGTCGTGTGTTCCTTCATAGGTTTTCACAGATTCTAGGTTTGCCATATGCCTCATGATACAATACTCGTCAAGAATTCCGTTTGCCCCATGAATATCTCTAGCCTCTCTTGCAATTTCAAGAGCGATATCTACATTGTTCATCTTTGCAAGAGAAATATGTTCAGGAATCCAGGTTCCAGCATCCTTCTTCTGACCTAGATGGTAGGCCAGTAGTTGAGCCTTGGTAATTTCCCTTAGCATCCACGCTAATTTGTTTTGAACCAATTGATAACTTGCAATTGGGTGAGTAAATTGAATTCTGCTTAGGGAATATTCCTTAGCTGAGTCAAAGCAAGCCTGTGCGGCCCCCACTGCTCCCCATGAAATCCCATATCGGGCATTATTAAGACAGGAAAAAGGACCTCTTAACCCCTTAACTCCTGGTAAAATTCTATCCTTGGGAATTTTGCAATCTTGGAACACTAATTCGCTTGTCACACTAGCCTTGAGCGAGTGTTTTCCTTTCATTTCCGGTGCACTGAATCCTGGATCGTCTTTCTCAACAATAAATCCACGAATGACTCCATCTAATTTTGCCCAAACAACTGCTAATTGAGCAACTGTGCCATTAGTAATCCACATTTTTGCTCCATTCAATAAGTAGTGGTCACCCATATCTTCGGCCTTGGTAATCATATCTCCTGGATTTGAACCATAATCAGGTTCCGTGAGGCCGAAGCATCCGATCCATTCTCCGCTTGCCATCTTTGGAAGATAATGTTGCTTTTGTTCTTCACTTCCGAAATCCCAAATTGGATACATAGCAAGGCTGCCCTGAACACTAGCAAAAGAGCGTAATCCACTGTCTCCTCTCTCTAGTTCTCTACAGATTACACCGTATGCAGTATAGGATAGACCTGGACAATCATAACCCTTTAGTGGAGCGCCAAGAACTCCCATTTCACCTAGAGCTACTCTCCATTCATCTGGAAAGACTCCATCTCTACAAGCATGTTCAATTTTCGGAATCACTTCTTCATCAACAAAGTCACGGACCATATCTCGGACCATTCGTTCCTCATCGGTCAATAGTGAATCTACATCGTAGAAGTCGAGGGCTTCGTATGGCATGAGTTTCAGGCTGTTCGCGAAGCCTGCCCCTCATGAAGGTTGCCTGCTTTCGGAATTCGCGCCGTAGGCGCGTTGCACGATTGAAAAATCAAACGATAATCTCAGCGCCGTTTTCTTTGTTGTTTTGCCCTACGTCGAGCCAGATCCTTCCTTTCATCTTCATTTCCTATCCGTTCGATTGTCCAATCTTGCATTTTTTTAGGTGATGCCAAATATACTAGACACAGAACAACTAGTCCGGTTGCGGCAGGAATAGCGATTACAATCCACAAACTAAGAAGTCCAGATGACTCCGAGGAGGTTGGTACATATTCGAACAAATATCCACGGCTTGTTACTATCCAACCAGAGTCGGTTCCAGTAGCCCAAGTACCTACAATTCTATCACTAGAAAGATTGAGGTTCTCAATATCTGAATGCTCAAGCCAAGGATATGATCCATTGAGGCTAATATCGTGCTCGACAAGGCTTGTAGGAGTCGTTGCTATTAGTGCACGATCACCTTCCTGCGCTTCTATACCTATGAAGTACAACTCCAAATTCTGAAGCCGGCTTATACTCGGAATTGAAGCTGAGATGTCTTCGGGATTAAGTTCGATGTGTGCGATAATCTGATTGTCGGCAACTGCGACGCAATAGGGAGTTTCTCCACTTGGACATTCAACACCTGTCCAAGGATACCCTGTTCCTCCAACCCAAGTAAAAGTGTGATCTCTTTCGATTATTCCAATACCCTCGACAGTAGCACTAACTACACACATCATGATGGTATCGTGGCAATCAATTGCAGTAATCTCACTTGTTCCTGAAGCAGATAGTGCATGCAGCTCAGCTCCTCCGTCTTCGGCCGCCCTCATTCTCCAAATCTGACCTTCCTCGGTGCCGACATAAGCCCATGACCCAGCAGTATTCCATGCAACTGCAGTAATCATTGCATAATCAAGGGACACATCAGATGCAGCCCTTTCTAGTGATTGGTCTTGCTTCGCATAGCGCAATACAACCCCCTGGTCTCCCACAATAAGTGCGGTTTGGCCCCCTGGATGAAAATCGGCATCGTGCAACTCGCTAACGCCATTCCATACCATTTCCACCTGCTGGTTAGGGTCATTTGCATCTAAAATACGAACGTATCCTTCCTGTCCATAGACCACTGCCGTAGTTGCATCTGAATCGATAGCAACACCATTCAGCCCAAGGTCTTCTTCGGAAAGGGACAAACTCTCTGCGAGTCCCACTGCAGAGGTCGCCAGTACGTTATGAGACGCCAACATGATGACCATGATGGATACGAACAAACCGCGTGTAGTCACTCCCATGCTACTCGCAGTGTGGAAGATGGTTTAGCCGTGTGGGATGGCTTGCAAGAGTGGTGTGGTCTGCGGCAGGATTCAAGAACGAGTCTGCTCCGCAAGGCTCCATGGAAAGATTCGAGGTTAAGCGCGGACTAGTTAAACAGGTAACTGCAGAAGGAGGTCTTGCTGCACTAGCAAGCAGACATTTTGAGGTAGTTAAGGCAGATGAGGAAAACTCCTTTTCCGGCTCTCATGATATAATGACCTCAATTGTTGGACACTATTCAGATAAAGGAGCATTGATCGTAGATGTTACAAACGTTCCACCAAATTTCGATGACCCCGATGCTATGGCACGTGCTCAAGATACTCGTAAGCGTTGGACAACATTCCTAGATGAGTCCACTGGTTACAATTCCAAGCAACGAGGAGATAAGGCAAAGGAATGGGCCAAGAAGGGCTCAAAAGCCAAATCAGCGGTTTCATCTGCTCGTCATTTCATGAGTATGTCGGAGAATATATCTGAAGAAGTAAAGGCCCAAGCTGAGGACCTAATTGCAGAAATCGAGGCTGCTTTAGAGGACAACGATAACACTCGAGCGGCAGGAAGAGGCGAGAAACTCAACAAACTACTAGCAGCCTGAGTGGTCCAGATGACAACCCGAGAGACGCCAAATGATCTCGCCCCCGAGGTTCGCGCGTCTATCGACAGAATGTTCTCTAATGTTGAGGAAGTTGTCGGATTAGACCACCTCACAGGAGTGTTGTCTGGCTCTAACAGTCATGGTGGTGACTCTACTGTAAGGGCATACATTGGTTTGGAACCTAGTGGCAAAGCCCACCTAGGATGGGTGATTTTGGCAGAAACCATTCGAAACATGCTTTCTGAGGGAGTCAATGTATTGATTCTACTTGCAGACTGGCATGCTTGGGTCAACGATAAGTTTGGTCGA
>Ga0207993_1000440_pt1 | contig 16291 bp, 18 predicted proteins | sample ETN01SmetaG_2_FD_185791 | JGI IMG/M metagenome (GOLD analysis project Ga0207993, IMG submission 185791) | Marine microbial and viral communities from oxygen minimum zone, Eastern Pacific Ocean - ETNP2014F12-01SV265 (SPAdes) (version 2) | ecosystem: Environmental > Aquatic > Marine > Oceanic ...
TATTGGGCAAAACTTGGAGCACATCGTTAGCGAGACTAATGCAGCGTTAAAGAAGGATTATCCAACGGTGATAGTGGTTCGAGAGAACGAAACTTGGTTGCAGTAACGCGTCTTGTTCTTTTTTGTTTGTCAAATTTCTTTGTTTGATCCGTACGTGGGATCTAATTGCTTTAGGAAAATCATGCAGCGCTCATATTCTGCTGTTTCGCCTATCTCTTGAGCAGTGAGCCCTAGTCCTTCTAAGCAGCGAAGAAATCCTAAATTGTGTGGGGCATTCCATCTCACTAAACCTGACCCTCTCCACCCATTTTGACGTAAACGATCTAAACCTCTGTGATATCCGACACGGAAAGCCGCGTACGTTTCTACGGGATCACGCCCTAATGAGGCTATTTCTGCCCATGCATCAAGAAACTCTGGCCATCGGACAAGAATTTCTATGACTTTGTCTCTTCGTGATGTCTCATCGCCTAGTAAGCGAGCTTCGTCTAAAGCTTTTATCGCCTCGGGGTCTTCAGAAGGTAAGACGAATTCAGGTGATTTTTGTGCACTCAATTCGACAGGATGAGAATTAGACATGTTTACAGATTACGTCGTAAAATTTCCAACCACTAATCAACTAAGCCATCCACCAGAACTTTTGAACGTTCATAGTGTGCTTCTGTTGCCCGGCCGTAGTAGTTGATTGAATGATGTGGCTGATTCATTCGATATGGATCGTATACGTACGATGGAAGAGCGATATAGCGTGTCGTAGCCCCCTCTATCTTGGTCACTCTGTGCATTGAATACCTGCCCTTGAAGAGTTGGAGGTCTCCGGGGTTCAAATCTAAACGGCGCACCCCTTCCTCTCCCCCGTGAAGAATTGCTTCAACTTTTTCATAGTTTTCCTCTCCGGGGCTTCTTATATCTGGAACATATTCAAAGATTCCTCCCTGTTCTGCCTGCTGGACCAAAACAGAGATTGTGAATTCATTTCCATCGAAATGCCAGGGGAATTCGCTCTCTGGTTCCATAACTGAGTATGGATGACTGGCTAATGGGTCTGCATATCGGTAAAGCGGGCGATCAGCTTCAAGGCATTCCCAAACAAAATGAGTGAGTACATCAGATGCGTAGAGGCGATTTAGCGGTGAATCAACTGGTAGCAGATCTGAACTTATGAACCCATTTGTGCGGAGTGAGAAAAATCTTCTTGGATGTCCGACAGGGAAAGTTTCATCATCTTCGGATGCGTATGGGTTTTGCTCACGTGTTGACCAGAAAGTTTTTTCATGCAGATTTTTTGCCTCTTTCACTAGCTGTTCAACGATCTCATGGCGAATAAAATTAGGTATTCGACAACACCCGAATTCTTTCATCTGTTTCCTTATTTCAGAAATAAGGTCAGTGCGTGTAGAGGATTGGAAGCTCTGTATCGGGTAGTCCTCTATGTTGAATATCTCTTCTAGATCAGCTGCTGCGCTTAACTTCATGCTTTCTCCCAATTTCCGAAATTCTGCCTCGCTTGTGCCCTAGGAGCAAGTATTTCGCTAATTTCAGGCCTGAAGATTCATCTTTAGTTTTCAAGAGTGTTGATCTGTCTCACAACTGGGAACTTTTGACTGACAACAGTATCTCCTGGACTGAGCGATGGATCAATATAAGTGTCTAATGCTGGTTGACCGTTGTAGGTGATGTCATCGCCGAGCCAATTGACCGAAAAGGCGGCGCGTCTTCGTGGAAGCTGGTTGCCGGGGGCGCAATGCAACATATGTGACCACCAAACCAGCATGTCTCCCGGCTGTAACTCTGCTGCAACTATCGTTCCTTCTGCATCAGTAGGCGGAAGTGGAAGTTCAGAGCGGGCATGACGATAACTGGTGTTCGGGTTATCGAAATCAACGGCGCGGTAAAGCTGAGGAGGATTATGAGAGCCAGCTAGAAAACGAAGTGCAGATTCAATGGGAATATGATCCAACGCAGTCCAGCTGTTAACAACCTTTGTGCCATCAAGTGGGTAATAGGAGTGATCCTGATGCCATGGCGTTAAAGCACTATCACTATGTGCTTCTTTAATTAACAAGAAGTCGTAGAAAAGAGTGAGAGTTGAGCTGTTAAGTAAGGGCCATACCAAATCTGGGAGAGGAGAATCAAAGATAAAGCGTTGAAAGGGCTTTACGGTTCGCCAAGCGCCGGAACTAAATGAAAACCGTCCCTTATCGCCCTCCCTTTTGACTACCTCTAAGTCAGCGCTCGCTCCAGCCAACGCTTCGACTATTCCTTCTTCAATAACAGAGAGCCAAGATGAGTCAAATGCACCACGTAGGCAGACCACGCCATCTTTCTCTAACACGAGACGAGCGCCATCAGTTGCCCCCTTAGAATCAGCATCAAACGACTGAATCATGTGACTAAATTCGTATGCTTCTGCCACTTCTGCCTCTCTGATCTGGAAGTCTGTCTGCGGTAGACAACTAGAAAGAACTTTAATGGGTTAAGAACAAGAGAAACATAGTTGGCTTTTCCTCATTAGGTAGTCTCTAGAAATGCAAAGAAAGTTGTGGGAGGACGAAGGAACTTTAGATCTTCAAGATGCATCTATAACTTTATTCAGGGAGTACTTTCCTTCTCTAAAAGCTGATGAATACTTAGCTGGTTTACAAGATGTTCCATGGCGTCAAGAAGAGATCATTGTATTTGGGAAAAAATTTCCAGAGCCCCGTGAGACTGCCTGGTATGGAGATCCAGGAACCACCTACACCTATTCGGGCATCACTCATACGCCCAAGCCATGGACACCGGTTTTATCGGAAATACGCGAGAAAGTTGAAAACGAAACTCAAGCGAGATTCAACTCAGTCTTGTTGAATCGTTATCGGAACGGGCAAGACAGTGTGGCTTGGCATGCTGATGACGAACCAGAACTTGGGGGAAATCCCGTGATCGCTTCAGTGAGTCTTGGGCAGACGAGACGATTTCAATTGCGTCACAAATTTCTGTCGAAAAAAACAGCTTCACTTGAGTTGCATCATGGGGATTTACTTGTGATGAGTGGTCAAACACAGCACTTTTGGGAGCATCAGGTTCCGAAAACTAAACAAGATATTTCGGCGAGACTAAATCTGACGTTTAGGAATATTTATTGTGACTGAAATGGGTTCGCCGAAAGCTAAATCTTTATTCAGTTCTTATTTCCCGTTGTCTTCTCAACTTGGGTTTATTTTTTTATTTGCCAGTTCAATTTTTTGCACTCTCGTTGTACGAAAAGGTGGCCCGGTGAGTGGCGAAGTGGAGGTAACTCGATGGATGAGTGAAAATTCGCCAGCATTCATTGAGGTATTTCATGACGTCAGTGATCCATTACTTACTGACATTGCTGCACCTATCGTTTTTGCAGTTCTTGTTTTAGTGGTTTGGATATTTTGGGGAAGGTTCTCTGCAATAATTCTCGGATTCGCTGGTGCATGCACTGCTTTAACGCGTATCGGAGATCTGGTCAATCGGCCAAGGCCTACTTCTGATGGACAATGGATGGCGTACTCTTTTGGCAACGGCGGCTATCCAAGTGGACACGTGATATTTACCGTTCTTGTCTTTGGAACCATTTGGACTCTATCAACTAGTAATGTTTCCTCCCGTGTTTCTAAATGGATTGCCCGATCCGTTCTCCTCTTGATTATTTTGACGTGTTGGAGTCGAATCAGTGAACTTGAACACTGGCCTCTTGATGTAGTTGGTGGATTGTGTATGTCTGCTGCAGCGCTTATTGTGATTGTTTCTGTGAATAAAAATTTACCCGAGTTGTTTAAGGGAGATTCTTCTCTTGGGCGGCTACTCGGGTTAACTGAACTTTCTTCGAGGAAACAGAGTGCTTGAAACAAATCTGAACGGGAAGACAGCAGTTATTACTGCTGGAGCTAATGGTTTAGGGCTTGTTGTCGCTAAAACTTTACGCACTGCAGGGGCTGAAGTTTTTGTCTGTGATATTGATCAAGAAGCTATAAGTAACCTGCCTTCTGATTTACATGGATCTGTGGTTGACGTATCTAATCCCAACGCGATTGATACCTGGTTAGACGAAATTGGTGTTGACAGGATCAACATCTTGGTGAATAACGCCGGAATCAGCGGTCCGGCTGCAGCAATAGAAGATATCTCTACCGAAGAATGGCAGAAGTGCTTGCAGATCAATCTTGACGCCATGTTCTTTACTTCACGACGTGTAGCTGGTCCGATGAAAGACGCTGGAGAAGGCGTTATTATAAACATGTCTTCTACTGCCGGTTTCTTAGGCATGCCCCTTCGAGCTCCTTATGTAGCGGCAAAGTTTGCCGTCGTAGGATTAACGAAAACTTTAGCTATGGAACTTGGGCCACATGGCATAAGAGTTAACGCGATCGCTCCGGGTTCAATCAATGGGCCAAGAATGGATCGAGTGATTGCCGCTCATGCGGAAGCAGATGGTTTAGACGAAGATTACATTCGGAGAATGTACACCCGAGGTGTTTCGATGGGGCGCTTTCAAGACCCAGATGAAATTGCAGACCTCATACTCTATTTGACAAGCGCTCATGCACGATCAATTAACGGACAACTACTTTCAGTAGATGGTCACACAGAGACTCTTTACCCCCGTGATCTATAACGCTAGGAAAGTTCAGGCAAAGTCGCGCAGCATCTTTTTTAATTCAAGTTGATGCTGTTCTTCAATAGAGATTTGATTCCGAGAGAACTCTTCTAAGAAAACTGAATGTCCTTCAACTAGTGCCAGCAGATTTCGATAAAGCCCTATTGTCTGAAGTTCGTGATCGACGCTCTCCTGAAGAATTTTTTCAATGCCGTGCTCGTAAGTTTCTTCAACAGTTGCAATTTTCGTAGAAGGATGTCCACCGAATCCAGTAAGAATTTCACCGACCTGTTGAGCGTGATCAAGTGATTCCACCGCTTGAGCCTTCATGAAATCCACTAAGGGAATGCGGTGTGGTCCGGCAATCATTAGTGAATAGTGGGTGTAGCGAACAACACCGGATAACTCGGCTTCAAGTATTTCGTTCAGTGTGTCGATTAGGACTTCTTCAGAAAATTCTGACATATCTGCACTTCCTTCCGCCTCTATTCTATCACAAGCAAATTTTACTAGTTATTGTCTAATTCCTTCACTGCAGAGATAAAGGAGTCAATTTCTTCTTGGGTGTTGTAGTAGTGCGTTGAAGCACGTACAACTCCCGGAACTCCCCTATGTGCTAAGTCGTATCGTGCGTTATTAGGAGAAGTTGTTGACGTATTGATTTTCTGTTTGTTTAACTCACGGCTCACAGTCTCAGCCTCGAATCCTTTTACGCTAAACGTGACTATGCCGCCTTTATCTTTTCCTTGATCATGGACTGTGACGACCTCTATCTCAGTCAAAGCTTCACGTAAAATCTCAGCAAGGCTTCTTAAGCGGCTTGAGGTTACTTCGATTGAAAGATTCAGTGCGTAATCAATAGCTGCCCCTAGGCCAAGTTTTCCTGCAAAGTTGGTTTCCCAGTTCTCAAACCTTTTTGCACCTTCTGTAATTTCATACTCTGTGTCATCGGTCCAAGTTGCCGCATGAAGGTCTAGAAAGGGTGGTTCTATCCGATCTAATGCTGAATTCTTCACATAGAGGAACCCAACTCCTCGTGGGCCTCGAAGATACTTTCGGCTCGTCGCGGACAGGACGTCGCAACCTATCTCTTCAACATTTATGGGTACCTGTCCGATTGATTGGCATGCATCAAGTACGTAAAAAGTTTCGTACGCCTCACAGAGGGCTCCTACTTCTTGTGCAGGATTCACTAATCCTCCACTTGTGGGAATATGTGTTAGCGCTACCATTTCCGCTCCCACACGGAGCTCTTTTTCAAGATGGGCTAGATCTATTTGCCCGTATTCATCATCTTCGATTAAAACGATTTCAATTTGATGTCGTTCCTGAAGTTGAAGTAAAGCGATGACATTACTTACATATTCTGCTCGACAGGTTAGAACCCTGTCCCCCTGCTTGAACTTGTAGCCATAAACAGCCATGTCCCAAGCTCGTGTGGCATTTTCAACTATTGCTACTTCTGAAGGTTTTGCATTAATGAGTTCTGCTGTTGAGGTATATACAGCGTTGAGGCGGTCCTGGGCTTCATCCTCTGCCTCATAACCACCAATAGTTGCTTCTCGTTGCACATGATTAATTACCGCTTCTACCACACATGTGGGAGGTAAGGCGCTGCCGCAATTATTGAAGTGAATTACCTCATTTACACCGGGGGTATCTCTACGAACCTGGTCTAAGGGGAATTCTCCTACTACCCCATCAGTCATTTGCCCATACTAGAGATATTTATTGCTTGTGGCAGGCTTTTCTCTCAAAGCGATACTTTCGTTAAGATTAACTATGAAACAGAATCTCCAAAGAGGATTTTCCGACCAAGAGTTCGAAGATCGGGCGTCACGCTGCCAGTCGATGATGGCGCAAAACAATTTGGATGCCTTATGGGTATGCACTGAACCTGAAGTGCGTTATTTCACTGGTTTTCATACCCCGTTCTGGCAAAGTCCAACTCGTCCTTGGTTTGTTGTTGTTCCGTTGACTGGGAAACCCATCGCAGTTATACCAAGCATTGGCGCTTCAACCATGTCTTCAACTTGGATTGAAGACATCCGGACATGGCCAGCTCCTCTACCTGAGGATGACGGTGTTTCACTACTGATTGATTGTTTGAAAGAAGTGTCGGGACCTAATGGCCGAATCGGGCTTCCCATGGGACCCGAAACGCACGTTCGAATGCCTTTAAATGATCTTGAACAAGTGCGTTCAGAATTCAGAGAATTTTTTGATGCTACAGAAATCATACGTTCATTACGTATGGTCAAATCTGAGGCTGAGATTGTCAAACATCAATATATTTGTGGCGTCGTCTCAGATGCATTTGATGCCCTCCCTACGATTCTTACCACTGGCATGTCTGAGCGTGAGGCTTTTGCTGCCTTTCGTTTAGAGATACTGAAATGCGGCGCCGATGATGTCCCGTACCTTGTGGGAGCAACTGGGCCGGGCGGAATTGATGACATAATCCGGCAGCCTTCAGACCGGATCATCAGTGAAGGCGACCTACTCATTTTCGACACTGGTTCCACTTTTGACGGATACTTCAGTGATTTTGATAGAAATTTTGCTTTCGGTTCAGCAGATCAAACCGCCAAGGATGCTTACCGCGCCGTATGGGAAGCCACAGAAGCTGCTTTAGGAATAATCAGACCAGGTGTCACGACCTCTGAAATATTCGCATCGATGAATAAAGTTCTCATGGAAAATGGCTCGCTCGGTAACAATGTTGGCCGAATGGGTCATGGGCTTGGAATGCAGGTAACTGAATGGCCTTCTCACACCATTGACGACGATACGGTCGTTACGGAAAATATGGTCCTTACCTTAGAACCTGGCCTCCAATGGGCGGAAGGAAAAGTAATGGTGCATGAAGAGAACCTGGTAGTCCGATCTGATGGTCCGGAACTATTAAGTAGACGCGCTGCGGAAGAACTTCCGATAATCTAAGCAGAACGGTTAGGAGCGTTAGTGATAGACCAACCTTTGAGTGATTTAGAAATAAAAGATTTCTGGGAAAATGGTTACCTCTGTTTAGAAGATGCCATTTCACAAGATCAACTAGCTGCTGTTCGCAGTGACTTTGACGACTGGCTTGAAGAAAGCAAGAATCACAGTGATCCTTTTGGCATCACTATTGATGGACGGCCACGATTTGATCTTCAACCTGGACACAGCCCGGAAAATCCTGCCCTACGGCGGGTTTCTTCACCAATAGAAGTCTCCGATGCTTGTCTAGACGTTATGAGAAACAGTAGAGCTGTTGATGCTATCGCTCAGTTAATTGGTCCAAATGTTGAGTTCAATAACTCAAAAGTTAATTTCAAACAGCCGGGGACAAGTACCAAAGTAGATTTCCATCAAGACTTCGTCTTTCAACCACATTCAAATGACGATTTGATAGCTGTCTTGATCAGTGTTGATGAAATGACCTTAGAGAACGGTCCTCTGCAAGTAGTTCCCGGAAGTCACAGGGGCCCAATTTTTGAACATTGGCACAACGGAGTGTTTACCGGAGCGGTCAGCAAAGAAGTCATGAAAGAATTTGGTTCAGAGTCTATAAATATCGTTGCTAAACCGGGAACAGCTTGCTTCATGCATGGGCGTCTACTACATGGTTCCGCTCCAAACCTTTCTACAGGACCTCGCACTCTGCTGATCAACGAGTATCGATCAGAGGACGCTAAGCCTCTGGATAAGAACCATATCCCTAGCGAAATGGAAGGCGAACTAGTGAGAGGTGTGGTTACGAACCGCGTAAGGTCCTCAGACTTTGAAATGGCGTTCCCTGAATACCCTACAACTGCTTCTTTCTTTGATCAGCAAGCCAAATCATCTGCAGGCATGTAGGCAATGACTCCAGAAAAAGTCGAGTTTGAAACTGATGAAGGCTTTGGACACAAAGCACGAATAGGGCTCATAGTCCTTGAGACAGATCAAACAGTTGAGGCAGAGATGCGACAAATCCGCATCCCTGGAGTTGACTGGTATCACTCACGCATACCTAACGATTCAGAAGTAACGCCCACAACTCTTACTGACATGAAGCAACGTTTACCTATTGCGGCTTCGCTTCTCCCAGAAGAATTCTCTTTTGATGCAATTGGTTACTGTTGCACCTCAGCAGCGACCTTGATCGGCGAGGAAGCCGTTGCCGAAGCTATTCAAAGCTCGCATCCAGGAGTTCCTTGCAGTAATCCGATAACTGCTGCTGTTGCATCTTTTCAAGCCTTGGAGGTAACTCGCATCTCTGTTTTAACTCCATACACCGCTGAAGTAACGGCTCCCATAATTAATTTCTTCAATGATTCAGGTTTAGAAGTCGAAAAAGTTGCTTCTTTTCTTGAGCCGAGTGACTACGTCGTAGCTCGCATTTCAGAGGATTCTGTAGCTGCTGGTGTCCGTGATCTTGCAAATAGTGATTGTGAAGCTGTTTTTGTTTCGTGCACCAGTCTTCGTTCGTTCGGCATAGTTGCTGATCTTGAACAAGAGTTAGGGAAACCGATTGTGTCCAGCAATCTTGCTATAAGTTGGCATCTTCTTCGCCTCGCTGGCGTAGAAGACTCATTCGACGATTTCAGCCAACTATTTAAACGGCAACTTTAATCGCGGTAACTTGGATCTTCTTTATCTAATACTTCCATCCATTGATCTAAGTGGGCTTGCCCCATACCATCGAATTGTTTCCACCCTTTAGCGACTTTCGCCGCCATGTCATCAGAAAGAATCGACAATGGCTTTCCCGTTGAATAAGCCATGACTAACGTCTGGCAAGCACGCTCTAGATAGTAAAGCGACTCAAACGCTCCAGCGATAGTGGAACTGGCAACTGCTACTCCATGGTTACCCATCATCAAGATCTCATGTTCTTCAAATAGTCCAGCCAGTCTTTGACCTTCTTCAAGATCATCAGCTATTCCACCGAATTCAAGATCATAAGCCACCTCGCCAAAGAATCTAGCGGTGTTTTGATCTATCGGAACAATTGTTGGATCTTGCAGCGACGCTACTGCGGTGGCGTAGGGTGAATGGACATGCAATAGGGCACGAACATTAGGCAAAGAAGCATGAACAGCGCCGTGTATGGACCATGCGGAAAGATCCGGCGCATCTGGTTCATTCATAATTGACTCGTCTTTTGCATCCAGCAAAAGAAGTTCACTTGCTCGCACTTGTGAAAAATGGCGCCACCGTGGATTCAACAAGAACTTTTGACCGTCTTCTGAGACTGCAGCACTGAAATGATTTGCTACAGATTCACTCCACCCAAATCGGGAAGCGAGACGGAAAACTGCGGCGAGTTCTACTCGTAGTGTTTCTTCGTCATGGCTACTCATATTCATGGTCTAGTTCATCTATTCCGTTGATGCCACTTTCCATCTTTACTATTCGTTTGAAAACGAAATAGATTATTTCTATTCATTACTTGGATTGGTGGTTTTATGACTGGAATAGCTGAACAAGCACTAACTACTGCACGTAAAGCGTTTGCAAGCGGTAGAACTCGGGACGCCTCATGGCGCGAAAAACAACTTGACGGCTTAGTGCGTCTCTTGGAAGAAAATGATGAGGCCCTTATCGCTGCGTTGCATGCTGATCTTGGTAAACCACGCGCGGAAGGATGGACCACTGATCTTGGAACTACCGCCACGGAGATTAGTTACATTCGAAAAAATATTCGGAAATGGATGAAATCTCGTAAAGTGCGGGTTCCAATGGTTGCTCAACCAGGAAGCGGATTCATAAAACCTGAACCGCTTGGAGTTATTTTGGTGATCACTCCATGGAACTATCCCATCAGTTTGCTTTTAAATCCTTTAGCTGCAGTGTTTGCGGCTGGCAACACTGCTGTATGTAAACCTTCAGAGTTAGCGCCCGCATGTAGCAAATTAATGGCAGATCTGATCCCACAGTATGTTGATCCGGAAGCAGCTGTAGTAGTTGAAGGCGATGTTGAAATCGCCACAGAATTACTTGAACAAAAGTGGGATCACATATTTTTCACTGGTTCAACAAATGTTGGAAGAATTGTTATGCAGGCCGCAGCGAACCATTTAACTCCTGTAACCCTTGAACTCGGAGGGAAAAGCCCAACCATTGTTGATGAGTCCGCAGATCTAGTTGCCGCAGCGAATCGTATTACTTGGGGGAAGTTCCTTAATGCCGGACAGACGTGTATAGCCCCCGACTACGTGTTCGCACACGAAAATATTCGAGAAGAGTTAGTTGATAAAATTAAAGAAGCAACTAACGAGTTTTATGGTTCTGACCCAAAAACCTCACCTGATTACGCCCGAATAGTTTCAGAACGTCATTTAAACCGTCTAACAGGACTACTCGATGACGGAACTGTTGTTCTTGGTGGCAACCATGATGCGGCAGATCGGTATTTAGAACCGACCATTCTTTTAGATCCTTCTGCTGACTCTGCGATAATGAGTGATGAGATTTTCGGTCCGATTCTCCCCATTTTGTCTTTCACTGACCTTCAAGAAGTCATCGGTTTCGTTAACGCTCGACCAAAGCCATTAGCTCTTTACATCTTTGCTAACTCTGACAATGTCGTAGACGAAGTTATTTCTCAGACAAGTTCTGGTGGAGTTTGCGTCAACCATTCGTTGCTGCACTACGGTGTTTCAGACCTTGGATTCGGCGGTGTTGGTGATTCCGGTATTGGCCGTTATCACGGAAAATCTGGTTTCGACCAGTTCTCAAACATGAAGTCAGTGCTAAAGAAACGCTTTAAACCTGAACTCTCACTTTTATATCCTCCATACACCGAGAAAAAAGAGAAGATTTATAGAAAGTTTGTTTAATTAAACCGACAACATACTTGAAGAGATCAGTACGTCGTTTTCTTTTGCATCTCTAAAATCCATTCCCCAGAAGTAACCGGCTCATACCGAGACGGATTCTCAGGAGAAACACACGTTGGAATACATTCAATAACCGCGTCATAAGCCGGTTGATGAAAGAAAACGAGTGATAAACGATCTCGTGAAAGATCTTTAGGCGGAACCACCCGATGAACAGTTGACTTCCACCGGTCATTAGTCCACCTCGCCATCAAATCCCCTAAATTCACAACAAACGAATCAGGAACCGACGGAACATCCACCCACTCCCCCAACGAATCCTTAATCTGTAAACCAGACTCACCATCATGATGCAAAATCGTAAGCGTGCCCCAGTCTGAATGCTCGCCTCTCCTGAGTTGGTCATCTAGAAGATCTGTTTCAATCTTTGGATAATAATTTAACGTCAAGTTAGTTATGTGATCAGTGATCTTGTCTTTGAACCAGTCCTCTTCCAAATCAAGTGCCAAAGCTGAGAGTCGCATCAGATGATCAGCAAGCCCTTCCATTGCGGCGTAGTAACTCTGAAGTGTTTCCTTAAATCCAGGTAGGTTTGACGGCCAAATATTTGGGGCAAAAAAATCTTCGCGGCCTTCTTTTAATCCACACTTTTCTGCTACTCCCCGATCATCAAATCTATTCATGGAAAAAATTTCACATACATCAGGTGGGGTTTCTACATCACGCGACAACGAAAGCGCTGATTTCTCAACTGGGGTATACCCCCGAAACACTCCAGATGGGGCTTTGCTAAGTGCCTTTGTTTCATACGGTTGAGCAAAGAATTCCTTTGCGTGACGTTCCGTCTCTTTAATAAGTTCGGAGGGGATTCCATGATTTTGGATAATCAAGAACCCGTTTGTTTCACACGCAGACTTCAGACCTTCTATTGTTTCTTGGTGTCCAGACTCTGGTTTGAAAGATCGTTCTAAATCAAGGACACCGATTGGTGTAGAAGAATACTCGTGCATCCTTATCTAATTTACTGAAAGAAAGTGAATCTAAACGTTAAGAAGGTCTTTATCTAGATTTTGCCAACTAAGTCTTCGCCGGGGGTTAGTGTTGAATCACCTTGCATCCATTTAGCTGGGCAAACTTGATCAGGATTCTCTCTAACGTGCTGCGCAGCTCGTAACTTTCTCAGCAATTCAGCAGCATTTCTTCCTATTCCATCTGCTGAGAGCTCAATAACTTGAACAACCCCATCTGGATCAATGATGAATGTTGCTCGATCAGACCGCCAAACATCTTCAATTAGCACATCGAAGGATTTTGAAACTTTACCTGTTGGATCAGAAAGCATCGGAAATTCAACACGACCTACTGCAGTTGATGATCCATGCCAAGCGAGATGAGTTTCATGGGTATCTGTTGAAACCGCATATATTTCTGTATCTAGTGACTGAAATTCTGAGTAGTTATCAGCGAGGTCTTCGAGCTCAGTTGGACACACAAACGTGAAATCTGCCGGATAAAAAAACAATATTGTCCACTTTCCTGCAAAATCTTGACTTGAAACATCAATGAAACTGCCAGCATGGAAGCCGCGTAGTTCAAACTCTTCTATTTTTGTACCTATTAGTGACACTGGTTACCCCTATTTAGTAACGAATTTGGAATTGTTATTGTAATAACAAAGCCTAATACTAAATATAAAGGGTGCCTATCATTAGTCTTAAATTTAAACGCGTGACTCGTCTAAACTTTTACTTATTCCTTAAAAAGAAAGGCTCACTTCGGATGCGGCACTGAGCGCTATTACACCAGGAGGGCCACTCCAGTTCATTTCAAGACCTTCTACTAAAACGTCGGAAGCATTTTCCGGAGTCACTCCCACCACAGCCTGTGACCCCGTCGAGCAATAAATTCCCTCTGCACCACTTATAAGAGCATCCAACATCTCTCTGCAAAATCCTTCATCTTGAGACACCTTGCTGTCTAAAGAACCGATGTACTCACTTTGGAGCAGCTTCACCGCGTGTGAAGCAAAAAACGCTACAACTTCATGGCCATCGGAAACTGCTTGCATTGCACAAGCTAATCCAACAGCACATTTACGTGGATCCACCTCTGGATCAGTAGCAAACATTACGAAATATTTCTTACTCATTCTCTACCTCCAATTATTAAACGAAATTAAAAAGAGAAACTTACTTCAGATGCAGCACTGAGTGCTATCACACCAGGAGGGCCACTCCAGTTCATTTTAAGACCCTCTACTAAAACGTCGGAAGCATTTTCCGGAGTCACTCCCACCACGGCCTGTGACCCTGTAGAGCAATATATTCCTTCTGCTCCAGTCAACAGCACGTCAAGAAAACTTCGTGAAATACCTTTTTCTCTTGAATTTGCTACAACTTCTGGGGACTTGGTCCAGTGTTCAACCTCGATTTGGCCTTCAGCAACCTTGGCGTCAAAGGTGTTTATGTATTCACTTTGTAATAGCTTCACCGCATGTGAAGCAAAGAAAACCACAACTTCATGACCATCCGCAATAGCTTGCGCTGTACAAGCTAATCCCACAATGCATTTGCGTGGATCAACATCCGGGTCAGTAGAAAACATCATAAAGTAACTCTTACTCACTTTTTTAACCTCAACTTTTAGAACAAAATCTCTTAAATAAACCTCTACATAACGTTACTTTGTGTGCGTAACCATTGGGCAGATACAAACTTACAGGCTTCCACATTTATGCTTCTTCTTGTGCCTGCTTGATCTTTTTTAGATTTCTCGCTCGTTCACCTGCATCCAATGTTGTTTTCCGGAGGCGTACTATTTTTGGCGTCACTTCTACACATTCATCACTAGCTATATATTCAAGAGCTTGCTCTAATGACATTTTCCGTGGCGGGGTGAGACGTATCGTGTCATCTGAAGCCGCAGCCCGAACGTTAGTCTGCTTCTTTTCTTTACAAATGTTGACGTCCATATCTTCAGCCCTTGGGTTCTCACCAACAATCATTCCCGCATACACCTCATCGTTCGGGGAGACAAACAATGTTGCGCGTTCCTGAAGATTTGTAATCGCATGACCGGTGACTGAACCTAGTCGGTCTGCTACCACGCTTCCAGATTGCCTCATTCGAATCTCCCCTACCCATGGTTCCCATCCGCGAAACACATGACTAAGTATTCCCGTTCCGCGAGTTTCAGTAAGAAACTCTGTTCTTAAACCAATGAGCGCACGAGAAGTTACGGTGTAATCAAGTTTTACCCACCCAGTCCCGGAATTTTTCATTTCTAGCATTTGAGCGCGTCTTTCACCAAGAAGTTGTGTTGCTGCGCCCACATGTTCTTCTGGAACTTCAATAGTCAGATCTTCAACAGGTTCATGCGGCTTTCCGTCAATTTCTTTAATTAACACTGAGGGTTTACTGACAGTCAGCTCAAACCCTTCGCGGCGCATCGTTTCAACCAGAACTGCGAGTTGTAGCTCTCCCCGTCCTTGTACTTCCCACATGTCTGAGCGTTCTGTCGGGAGTACACGAATTGATACATTTCCAATTAATTCTTGATCGAGTCGCGCTTTGATTTGACGTGCAGTCAATTTTGTTCCGTGCGCTCCTGCCACGGGGGAAGTATTTACCCCTATCGACATTGAAAGTGTTGGCTCGTCTACTGAAATAATTGGTAAGGGTTGAGGGTCTTCTACGCTTGTAAGCGTTTCACCAATTGTTACTTCCGGTATGCCAGAAATATAGGCGATTTCTCCTGCTTCAGCTTCTGCGGCCTCAACTTGTGAGAGGCCTTCAGTTAGCGTGATTGTTCCAACTTTTGCTTGCTCAATGGATCCATCAGTTTTGCACCATGCAACTGAAGAGTTTTGTTTTAGAACTCCGTTAATGACACGACATACAGCCAGTCGACCTAAGTAGGGAGAGGCATCCAAATTCGTTACATGCACTTGGAGCGGCATTTCAGAATCATATGAAGGGGGCGGAACATTCTCTATCACTGTTTCAAAGAACGGAATGAGGTCGTTCCCATCCATATCGGGAGTCAATGCGGCAATTCCAGCTCTAGCGTCTGTATAGATTATTGGGAAATTTATCTGATCTTCAGACGCATCTAAATCAAGGAATAGCTCATAAACCTCATCGATTACTTCTTTAATTCGCGCATCCGGCCGATCTATCTTGTTGATTACTAAAACAATTGACAGATTTGCTTGTAACGCTTTACGCAACACAAAACGTGTCTGCGGTCTCGGTCCTTCAGCTGCATCCACTAAGAGAAGAACTCCATCGACCATCGTCAAAGCTCTTTCGACCTCTCCGCCGAAATCTGCGTGCCCTGGAGTATCAACAATGTTTATCTTGACGTCTCCATATTTAATAGCAGTGTTTTTAGCGAGGATAGTTATACCCTTTTCTCGCTCTAAGTCCATGGAGTCCATTACACGATCTGCTACCTCTTCATTTGAACGGAAAACTCCTGAAGTTTTTAGAAGGGCGTCAATAAGGGTTGTTTTACCGTGGTCAACGTGCGCGATTACAGCGATGTTTCTGAGGTTAGATTTAGTAGGCACTTCTTAACGATACGAGTTATTCGAGCACTAAGTGGGTCAATGTGACAAACAACTTTTAATGAAAATATTGTTAAACAGTCACCGGTGTGTTGCCGAGAAAGCGATCAACGTTTCCGGCATAGAATGCTTCTACCGCTGTTGGGTCGACACCGTCCATCGTTGATTCAAACTTTCGAATCGGATCGCTTGACCCTTCTGGATGCGGATAATCAGACGCGAAGCAAAGCATCTCTGGCCCAAGTTGCTCAATAAGCCAACCGACTGGTTCTCCAGCAAACGGAGCAAACCGAACACGTTCGCGAG
>Ga0207993_1000443_pt1 | contig 16228 bp, 19 predicted proteins | sample ETN01SmetaG_2_FD_185791 | JGI IMG/M metagenome (GOLD analysis project Ga0207993, IMG submission 185791) | Marine microbial and viral communities from oxygen minimum zone, Eastern Pacific Ocean - ETNP2014F12-01SV265 (SPAdes) (version 2) | ecosystem: Environmental > Aquatic > Marine > Oceanic ...
AATTTCTTCAGGATCACTTAAGTTTTTTGATACTTCAATGATAGTGTTGTATTTATTTTTTTTATTCCTTGACTCAAAGACAAATACAATCAAAACAATTATTGCAGGAAGGGATACTGCTATAATAGGAATAAGTATTCCTAAAGAACTTGAGATATCTAAAGATGATATTGGTGATAAGGCAAGTATTTCTATTGAATGTGTAATTTCTCTCATAATTATTTATTTTTTAATAGTGTCACAAAATTTATTGTTTTTCATATTCTTCAACAGCGGCAGTTAGTTCTAAGCCTGTATTTGGATAAAGATATCCTGCAAACATCTGACCCACTCCAATTAAAGCAACTAATGCACCAACTCCATGAAAGAAACCTCCTAACGCCATAAAGCCAAGCATAAATAAACCAGCTCCGACAAAGATTGTAATTACTCCACTTCTTCTAAAATCAATTGGTTCTTTTTTTCGATCTTCGAAAATTTTTATTAATTCCTCAGCTTTTGATGCATCTTTTAGATTTTTAGATATTTCAATAATTGCAGCGTACTTGTTTTTATTCTCATGATAAAGCCATAAAAAAACTGCAAGTGGAATAGAAACTCCTGCTAGTATTCCTACAATTGATATTATTAATTCAAACTCTGTCATATTTTAAATATTTTAAATGTAACGCAAACTTATCATTTTTTTATATGAGAAGCAAAGGTTACATCAATTATTTTTAATTTTTTTTCTTTTTTTGGGATTTTTTAACTGTTCCTATTTCTACCTGCATATCAAACTTTTCTTTTGCTTGACTCCTAAGAGTGTCAACTATTATTTCAAGTTTTTCAATATCAAAATCCTCAGGAACATTAATGTTTATTTCCATTTTATCGGGGAACTTTAATGCTACACATGAGTAAAAGAGTGAAGATATTACAAGAATTACTATTAATTTTTTCATAATTTATTTGTTGATTTTAATTGTTTGTTCATTTTTATTTGATTTTTTAAAAATCAATATCTGCAGATTGATTTATACCGTATGACTGTAGTGATTTTAGAAAAACTTTAAAAGATGTTTTACCTTTTGTAGTAATCTTACAGAGAGTAAGAGGGTAATTGCCTTCGAACTTTTTTCTTACTTTAATAAGTTCTGCGTCTTCAAGTTTTTTAATTTGAACACTAATATTACCTTTTGTAGCCCCTGAAACTTCCATCAATTTCTTAAAGCTTGCATTTTCTACAGAGAATAAGAAAGAAAGTATTTTTAATCTCACTGGATTAAAAAGCAACTTCTCTAATTCTTTATTCATTAGTTTTCATTCTATTAAGTAAAATTCCAGGGATCAATAATCCTAGAGTTATACCAATCATATTTACTATTAAAGCATTTTGACCAGGATATATGTATAATGAGAGAACAAAAATTAGCAAAAATATTCCTCCTAATATTATGGGTTTAAATTTAATAATCGCTCCAGTTAAGACAGATACAAGACCTAAGAGAAAGAGAATATCCGGAACTGGATTAATCCCCTGATAAAAAGCTAAACCTGATATCATTAACCATCCTAGACCAAAAACTGCCCATACAATCTTGATAACTCTACCTAATGTTGTTGAATATCCCATTTCTTTATATTTTTTTATGTTCCAACGTGTCATATAGATCATCCCTATCATAGGTAAAAATATCCAGTATATTCCAGCAGAATAATATGTTTGTTGAATAAATGATGGAAAAGTATAATGAATTATACTCATTATGTTTATAAATATTCCCCAGAAAACTAAGTTAAAACTTAATGGTTTTAGATTAGTCCTAGCCTCATTAATCATGTCATTAATAACCTTTATTTGATCTACTTTATTCATCTTTTTTTCACAAATATAAACTAGTTTATAATATAAACCAAATTAAATAAAAAAAAACTACTGAGCTTTATTAGTCCTATATATTTTCCATATAATTAATCCAACAAGTATATATGGTATAGACATCAAATAAACTATACCTCTATTAAGACCCTTAGCAGCTTCGTATTCTTGATCACTTTCCATAATAGCACTAAGCATTGAACACTGAGAATAAATTTCAGATGTAGACAAGATTAAGACTATTAATACGTAGAAGAGCTTTTTCATCAATAAGTATAATAAGGTGAAATCATTAGATAGACTATTACACCAGTTACAGCTATATAAAGCCATATTGGGAATGTAATTCTTGCTATTTTCTTATGTTTATCAAACATATTAGAGATGGCCCTTACATATGTTACAAGAACCATTGGTACTATAAAAACAGACAAAGTAATATGTGTAATAAGTATAAAAAAGTATAGGTATCTTACAACACCTTCACCGCCAAACGGAGTAGGATCTGTAGTCATGTGATATAGTATATACATGACTAAAAAAACAAGAGATAAGAATATTGAAGTCTTCATAAGCATCTCATGTTGCTTTATTTTCTTCTTTTTGATACTACTAAAAGCAGCAATCAAAAGAAGGGCCGTTATTCCATTTATTGAAGCATAAATTGGTGGTAAAAATGTAAGTGGAGGGAGAGATGTTATTCTTATGTTAAATAAAATTAAAACAACAACTGGAATAACTATTGAGACAATAATTATAAGTGTTTTGTACCTTATCCCCTGACTTGAATTTTCAATTTTACTCATTGATTAATTTTTTTATGTCATAGCTCAACATATCGACTCCCTGTAGGTTTGCGCTTATATCATTAATCCCTAGATAGTACATAATTGGGTTTCCGTAGTTATCTTTTCTAGACCGAATATACCCATCTTTATCAATAAGTGCAAAATAACCCTGATGCTCAAAACCTCCAGCAAAATTTGCATTTTGATTTGCATAAATATTAAACCCATTATTTGCTAGATCATATATATAATCTTTTTCACCAGTTAAAAAATGCCAGTTTTGAGACTGAATGTCAAGTGCCTCAGAATATTCTTTTAAAGTTGATGGGATATCATTATCAGGATCAATTGTAATTGATACAATTCCAAATTCATCTGAGTCTCCAAATTTTTCATCTAATAACTTCATGTTCCTGTTCATCTCAATACAAATATCTGGACATCTAGTAAAGAAAAATTCAAGAACATATACTTTACCATTAAAATCTTCATTAGATATTAAAATAGAATCCTGATTAGTTAAAATAAAATCTGGCGCTTTTCTTTTTTCATCAGATATCGTAAGAAAAGACAATCTCTCGTTATTATTTAGCCTATTTGAGTCTTTAATATCTGAGTTTACAATTCTTTCATAAATTTTCGGAATTGAAAAAATTCCAAATAGAATTATTACTATTATTAAACCAATATATTTTAGATTGTTATTCATAGAATAAAGAATCATTTTTTTTCAGTGCTAATCGATATTCTGCAAGAATAATCTTTACATCATCTACCATTTTATTGTTAATTTCTGCTACTGACTGGGAATTAAAGCCATATAACATTCCTATGTCTTCATCATCATCTCTTCCTCTTAGGCTTAAGTCTCTATCAACTATAAAAACATAAGGGGTGCTATAACTTTGATCTAGTTCAATATCAGTTTTGAAACTATCAAAAATCATTTTGATATTTGACTGTGTCGTTGGAATAAAATTCCAGTTCTTCAAATCAGTTCCAACCCCACTAACTAATTCACTTTTTAAATCCTCAATTGCTTCATTGTCATTTTTATTGTGTAATAAAACAAATTGAAAATCTTGAAACTCATTAAATCTTCTATAGATTTTTTGATTTAAGTTAAGAGCTTCAGATTTTTTATTATTAACGTCTCCTCCCCAAAAAGCCACAATAGAAATTTTATTTTTAAAGGAAATATTAGCATCATTCCCTTCAATACTTTCAATGTCCATTACACCTTGTGTGAGAATTGGCAGCTTTGCAAAATTGTTTATACCGGTTGAAAGAAATACGTAAACAAAAATTGGAAAGAAAAACAGAAAACCAAGTATTAGATACTTTTTTAAATCTTTACTCATTAATAAATATCGAAATCCCAGGCTTTTAAGCCATCAAACATAATCTCAAAAATATATGACCCTTCCCAAAGAAGTATAAATAATAAAAATGGTATTAGAATAAGTAAAGGAACGACTATTGTGTTTTTTAAAAAGGGCTTCTCGTCTCTAACGTGCATAAAGTCCCATGTAATATAATAAGCTTTAATAATAGTCATTATAATAAAAATCCAGTTCAATATCTTAATACCTAAGAAGTAGTTAAGTAAAACCGGAGGTTTAAGAATACCTAAAGCAACCTCAACAGCAGTAACTATCGATAAAAAGATTAGAACACCCCAAATCTTTTGAACATTTGATTTGAACTTTAAACGTCCTCTAAATATTTCAAGTTTATGTTTATGTTCTGCCATAATTTATACCAAATAAAAAAACGTAAATACAAATACCCATACAAGATCTACAAAGTGCCAATAAAGACCAACTTTTTCTACCATATCATAATGGCCTCTTTTTTCATAAGTTCCAAGAAGTACATTTATGAAAACTATTATATTTAGAATCACCCCTGAGAATACATGGAATCCGTGAAACCCAGTTATAAAGAAAAAGAAATCAGCAAATAATGGATTTCCATACTCATTACGAATAAGGTTAGCTCCTTTAACGACTCTAGTTGCTGAAGCAAGTTTAATTTCTGCTTCTTGTCTACTTAATATTATCTTATGGCCAGACTCATCCAGTTTCTCTAATCTCACAGTAAGATTTTGATCATTATTGAATCCTGCCATAACTTCATTAAGTGTTATTTCAGGGAGTTGTGCCTCGCTTTGATACCAAATACCAACATTGTCATCATGTGTAATTCTTTCCTGAGTTGAAGAGATATAAAATTCATCTATTGGGATTCTCTTACCATCTTCTAAATTGTAGAACTGTAGAATATCACCATTTTGAATTTCTACTGCACCATACTCTCCCTTGATAAAATTTTTCCATTCCCAAGCCTGTGATCCAACAAATACAGCACCTCCTATTATAGTTAATAGCATATAAAATGCTACTCTACTCTTATTATTATTATGTCCAGCATCAACAGCTAAAACCATAGTTACAGAAGAGAAAATCAAAATAAATGTCATTAAAGCCACATAATACATAGGTGCATCAACTCCGTGTAAAAAAGGAAAATGAGTAAACACCTCATCAGCTATTGGCCATGAATCGATATTTTTAAATCTTGAAAATCCGTAAGCAACTAGAAACCCGGAAAAAGTAAGTGCATCTGAGACAATGAAAAACCACATCATTAGTTTTCCGTATGCTGCGTCTAGAGGTTTAACTCCTCCTCCTCCCCAAGTTTTTTGTTTTGTTTTTGTTAATGTAGATGCTTGCATCTAGGGCAATTTTGACAACAAATTTATTAATTTTTAACTGAAGTATTTAATAAAAAAGAATAAATATATCCATAACGCACCAAGAAAATGCCAGAATATTAAAGCTAGTTCAAAACCAAGCTTATTTTTTTCATATTTCTGTTTATTAAACTTTGCTATAACAACAGTTAGAACAATCATTCCGGCGAATAAATGAGCAAGATGCAGAAATACTAAAATGTATACATAAGACGTTGTAACTGAGCTTTCAGGACCTGTAAAATAATATCCTTGTGATATAATTTCATTAAATCCTAAAAATTGAGAAACAACAAATATTATTGCGGTAATAATAGTCAAAACCAAAAGCAGATTAACATTATTTCTTTCTATGTATATATTAATGTTTTCTGGAAGAGAGACTCTCACATATTTGTCAAGCCTAAACTTTGCAAGTTGAAAAAATAGACTACTAAGAATAATTGAAATAGTACTTATAGTAAACCAATTAGGAAGCATAAATGAATCTAACCAATCTGGCCTTGAACTACTTACAATGAATGCGCTTGTAAGACCAGCAAATGTCATAGTAATACTAATCATGCCAAACCAAAGCATCATTTTTTTTGCTTTCGAAATTTTAACTTCTATCGGATTTAGCGTAGCCATTATGTTAATAGTTTATCCACCACAAATATAATTTGAATAAAGCTTAAATAAAAAATACTAGTATACATTAGTCTTATAGCATTTTGATTATCCTTATACTTCATTAGTCTTATAGCTTGAATCAACATAAAAATTCCTGCAACTAATATTAATACTAGTGAAGGTAGACCTATGGTGAATGTTCCTGTAAAACTAAAGTATGGTAAAGTTGATACCAATATCATCCAAATAGTATAAAAAACGATTTGGAATGCAGTAGAATTATCACGTTTGCCTGTAGGAAGCATTTTGAATCCAGCTTTTGTGTAATCATCATGTGAGACCCATCCAATTGCCCAAAAATGTGGAAATTGCCAAAAAAACTGTATCATAAATAATATACCAGTCTCTATTGAAAATTTATTTGTAACCGCTACCCAACCCAACATAAAAGGTATAGCACCTGGTATAGCTCCAAAAAAAACAGACAATGGAGTAATTGGTTTTAACGGGGTGTAAACAGCTAGGTAAATAATCATTGATACAAATCCAAAAAAAGCTGTTCTAAAATTTATTGAATAAAGCATAAACAGTCCAATAACTGCAAGTATAGAGCAGATTATAATTGCCTGATATATGCTCATACTACCTGTGGGCAATGGTCTATTTGAAGTTCTAGACATGAGTGAGTCTCTCTCTCTTTCTATAATTTGATTAAATCCGTTCGATGATCCAACTACTAGAAACCCACCAATAATTAGCAGAATAAAAGTATAGGCTGAGAATATATCAAATGCAAGGAGATAAGAGGCAACCGAAGATAGAACAACACTAAAAGACAGCCTGTATTTTATCAGAATAAGAATTTCAGAAAATAAAGACTTATGCTTTATATTTAAAGTGTCAGACATTAATTATTTATGTTAGGAAATATCCTTATTGAAGTCTGAAAGTAATTGGTATACTAAATGGAACTCTTACAGCTCTACCTCTTTGTTTCCCAGGTGTCATTTTTGGAAGTCTTCCAATAATTCTAGCTGCTTCATTTTCTAGGTTTTTATCAGGACCTCTCATCCTAATATTAGTGATTGAACCATCTTTAGCAATAATAAAGTTTACATATACTCTACCCTGGATACCCATTTCTTGTGCAATATCTGGATATCTAAAGTTTTTTCTAATATGCTTGTTCATTTGTTCTTGGAAGCAAGCTCTTCTCTGAGATTTAGCAACTGATTCACAACCAGGAAATATAGGAACGTCTTCAATAACAGCGAAAGGAACATCTATGTCTTCAAATTCGTCTTCAACTTCAATTTCCTCAATTATAATTTCATCTTGATCTGTTTCAGTTGACTCTATTACAGTCTCTTCAACTTCTTCTTCATCTTCAACAACTTCAATTACTTCAGGAGCTGGTGGAGGTGGAGGCGGAGGTGGAGGTGTTTTAATCTGTTCTGTAATTGGAATATCTTCATCATCATCATCCTCAACATTTAGAGCCTCATAGTCAAAAGTTTTTTCATAAGTTTTTGATTCTATTGCTTGCCAGGTTATAAACGTTACAAACGTTAGACCTATAACAAAATAGAGGTTTCTATTTTTATTTAAATCAGCTTTTGGATTTTTTTTTGGTTGCATGAATCAATATTTAATATGCTAATCTATAAAAAATTATAATTATTTCATATAGTTAGCAAATTCTTTATATTTTTTTAACTATCGATAAGATTTTTGTAGTCACTTGGACTCAAAAGACTATCAATTTGAGATTGCTCTGAAATGTCAATTTTAATAATCCAACCCTCTCCATATGGATCTTCATTTACAAGTTCTGGTTTATCTTCTAGATTTGGATTTACTTCAATAACTTTTCCAGCAATTGGCATGAATAGATCCGATACTGTTTTAACAGCCTCGACAGTTCCAAACACTTCGTTAGAATCAATTTGACTATCTAAAGTATCTATCTCTAAATAGACAATATCACCTAGTTCACCTTGAGCAAAGTCAGTAATACCAACAATAGCAATATTATCTTCAATTCTAACCCACTCATGTTCTTCAGTATATTTTAATTCTTCTGGTATATTCATGATTATAATTTATTTAATGATTTTTTAATTAATTCTTGTAGCTCAATATCTTTATTTTCAAAATACACTTTACTTACAATATTTTCTGCTTTAGATTTATTAAAACCAAGAACTGATAATGCGAGTAAAGCCTCTTTTTTAATGTCAACATTTTCACCAGATAAATCTATATCTTTTTTATCAAATAATTCTACTTTATCTTTCAATTCTATTATTAGTCTTTGTGCTGTCTTAAGCCCAATCCCTTTTATAGACTTAATCCTATCAACATCTTCTGACCAAACTGCATCTTGAATCTCTGCAGGAGAAATAGATGATAAAATGGTCCTTGCTGTACTTGGTCCAATTCCTGAAACTGAAATAAGTTGTTGAAATATAGATCTCTCACTTTGTGAGCTGAATCCAAATAAAATATCAGAGTCTTCCTTCCTTTGTAAATATGTAAATATTTTAATGTTCTCTTCATCAGGAATATTTTCATAAGTATTTAAAGAGATGTTAATCTCATAACCTATTCCATTTGATTCAACAACTATTTTAGTTGGTGTTTTCTCAATTAATCTTCCTTTAATATAGGTTATCATTTTTTCTTAATTTTTCTTTGGTTAGCATCTATGACCGAAATTGCTGACATATTTACAATTTCGTCTACTGAAGCACCTAATTGAAGAATGTGTATAGGTTTATTAAGTCCAATTAGAATTGGTCCAACAGAGACTGCATTATCTAATTCTTTAATTATTTTGTATGTTATATTAGCGGCGTCAAGATTCGGAAATATTAAAGTATTTACCTTCCTTCCGTTTAAAATTGAAAAAGGAAATCTGTTTTTTAACATCTCTCTGTTCAAAGCAAAGTCTGATTGGATGGGACCATCAACAATTAAGTCAGGATGATTTTTATGTAAAATTTCTACAGCTTTTGAAACTTTTTTAGCTTCATCAAAATCAGAGGAACCAAAGTTTGAATATGATAGAATAGCTATTACAGGTTCAATCCCAAGATTTTTAACAACTCTTGCTGTATCCACTGTAATTCTGGCAATTTCCTTATATGTAGGGTCAATATTTAAAGATGTGTCTGAGCAGAAAAGAGGGCCTTTTCTCGTGATCATCAAGTTTGTTGCTGCCACTTTTTCAACATGTTTTGCCTTCCCAATAGATCTTATCAAAGGAACGAATACAGATGGGTAGCTTTTAGAATATCCTGAGAGCATACAATCAGCATCTCCATTCTCTACCATCATTGAGCCAAAATAATCTCTGCCTCTTAAAAGTCTTTTTACATCATCCAGTGTTTTCCCTTTTCTCTTAAATTTTTTGAAAAGAATTTGAGAGTATTTATCTATCCTTTCTTTATTAATTTTATCTTTTGGATCTATAATCTGTATTTCCTCATTAAATTCTAGAGACTCCATTAACTCTTCAATAATTTTTTTACCACCAAGTAAAATAGGCTCAGCTATTCCCTCTTCAAAACAAATTTGAGCAGCTTTTAAAACATCAAGATGATCAGCCTCTGTAAATACGAGTTTCTTATGTTTTGCCTTTCTTGCTCTTCTATGAATTATTCTAATCAGTTTCTGATTACTACCTAATCTTTCCTCTAAAATTTGAGTGTATTTATCCCAGTCAGTAATGGGTTCTTGAGCAACACCAGATTTTATAGCTGCTCTAGCAACTGCAGGGGGAATCTCTGATATTAATCTTGGGTCAAAAGGTTTTGGAATTATATAATGTTTACCAAAATTTAATTTTGTTTCGTCATATGCAATGTTTACTTGTTCTGGGACAGGTTTTTTTGCTAGTTCAGCTAATGCAACAACAGCAGCCTTCTTCATTTCTTCGTTAATCTTAGTTGCTCTTACATCAAGTGCTCCTCTAAAAATAAAAGGAAAACCTAATACATTATTAACTTGGTTTGGGAGATCAGATCTTCCTGTAGCAAAGATTATATCATCTCTTACAGACATAGCTTTATCATAGTTTATCTCAGGATCTGGATTAGCCATTGCAAAAACAATAGGATCTTTTGACATAGAACTAAGCATTTCTTCTGAAACAATATTAGCCATTGATAGTCCAATGAAAACATCTGAATCTACCATTGCCTCTTCTAGAGTACTAATGTTTCTATCAGTAGCAAAAAGTTTTTTCTCATCAGTTAAATTATCTCTACTCTTGCTTATTACACCCTTGCTATCTGTCATTACAATATTTTGTCTTTTTGCGCCAAACGAAATATATAAGTTTGTACATGCAATAGCAGCAGCTCCAGCACCTGAAACAACAATTTTTACATCTTCAATTTTTTTATCCACCAGCTCTAAAGCGTTCAGAAGAGCAGCCGCAGAAATTATTGCAGTACCATGTTGATCATCATGCATTACTGGAATATTAAGTTGTTCTATTAAGTCCTTTTCAATTTTAAAAGCTTCTGGTGCTTTAATATCCTCAAGATTTATACCTCCAAAAGTTGTTGATATTGACTTAACAACGTCAACAAACTTATCAGGATCTTTTTCATTTATCTCAATATCAAAAACATCTATATCTGCAAAAATTTTAAATAAAAGGGCCTTACCTTCCATTACCGGTTTTGACGCATCTGGACCAATATCTCCTAGACCCAAAACAGCAGTTCCGTTGGAGATAACTGCAACTAAATTTGACTTATTTGTATACTTATAAACATTAGATGGATCTTTCTCAATCTCTTGACATGGTATAGCTACACCTGGAGAATAGGCAATTGCTAAATCCCTCTGAGAGTTATATTTTTTTGTTGGTACAACCTCAATTTTACCTGGCTTGGGCTTAGCATGGTATACTAATGACTCTCTTCTTTCCTTATTCTTTGCCATAAAGATGAATATATAGTCAAATATATATTATTAATTAAATAAATTATTCTGATTATTTTTATTTCTTCCTAGGTGATTATATCCTTTCTCTGTAACCTGTCTCCCTCTAGGTGTTCTTATTATAAAACCTTGCTGAATAAGAAATGGTTCATATACCTCCTCAATTGTTTCGGTGTTTTCAGATAAGGAAGTTGCAATAGTAGAAATACCAACTGGTCCACCATTATATTTGTCAACTATTGTCTCAAGAATTTTATTATCCATTTCATCCAAACCATTTTTATCAACGTTTAGTGAGCTTAGTGCAAACTTTGTAATTTCTAAATCAATTTTCCCATCACTTTTGATTTGAGCAAAATCCCTAACTCTTCTTAATAACGAATTTGAAATTCTAGGCGTTCCCCTACTTCTTCTAGCTATTTCATAGCATGATTTTTTGTCAATTTCTAATTTTAAAATATCTGAACTCCTTTCAACAATTTTAGAAAGTAAATCATCACTATAATGTTCAAGTCTATTGGATATTGCAAATCTTTCTCTCATAGGATTTGTAAGAAATCCTGATCTAGTTGTAGCACCAACCAAAGTGAATGGGTTTAAATTTAATTGGACTGTTCTAGCGTTAGGGCCAGACTCAATCATAATATCAATTTTATAGTCTTCCATTGCAGAATAAAGGTATTCCTCAATTACTGGACTTAGTCTATGAATTTCATCAATAAAAAGTATATCTCTCTCTTCTAGGTTTGTTAATAATCCTGCCAGATCTCCAGGTTTATCTATAACGGGACCAGAAGTTACTTTTAATCCTACATTTAATTCATTTGCTAATATATGAGCTAATGTAGTCTTTCCCAGTCCTGGTGGGCCGTGAAATAATGTGTGATCTAAAGCATCATCCCTTTGATTTGATGCCTCTACAAAGATTTTAAGATTGTTAATTATAGATTCTTGGCCAATAAAATCAGTAAAACGAAGTGGTCTTAACGCCTTGTCAAATTCATTATCTTTTTCTTGATTAATGTCCATTGTTCAAATATACATTAATTGAGAAATTTTGGATGAATTACCTATTAATGTTGAAGTTCTTTCTCACCCTTTTTTAGAGGAATATTTTGAGGAATGAAGTCTTCTTTAGATCCTGGCTTTGAATAATCGTATGCCCACCTAAAAACATGTGGAATTTTTCCTGGCCAATTTCCATGCATATGTTTAATTGGAGCAGTCCATTCAAGAGTGTTTGATTTCCATGGATTCTTCTCAGCTTTTTTACCATAAAACATACTACTAATAAAGTTGTATAAGAATAGTATCTGAGCAGCACCTGCAAGGAGAGCAAATAAAGTAATCACAACGTTTATGTTAGCAACATCATCAAAATAAGGAAAATTAGTATTTGTGTAATATCTCCTTGGTAAACCTGCCATTCCTATAAAGTGCATTGGAAAGAATACACCATAAGCACTTATTGCAGTAATCCAGAAGTGGATATAACCTAAGTTTTTATTCATCATTCTTCCAAACATTCTAGGGTACCAATGATATACTCCTGCAAAAAGTCCATAAAGCGCAGAAATACCCATTACTAAATGAAAGTGAGCAACAACGAAATAAGTATCATGTAGGTTAATATCTAAAGCACTATCACCTAGGATTATTCCAGTAAGTCCTCCAGTAATAAATGTTGAAACTAGTCCGATTGCAAATAACATTGCAGGATTAAATTGAATGTTACCTTTCCAAATTGTTGTTATGTAATTGAATGCCTTTACAGCAGATGGAATTGCAATTAATAATGTTGTAAATGTAAATACTGACCCTAAGAAAGGATTCATTCCTGTAACAAACATGTGGTGACCCCATACAATAGTAGACAGAAAAGCAATTGCAAGTATTGATCCAACCATTGCTCTATATCCAAATATGGGTTTACGAGCATTTGTTGCAATAACTTCAGATGCAATACCTAATGCAGGTAAAAGGACAATATAAACTTCAGGGTGTCCTAAGAACCAAAATAAATGCTCAAAAAGTACTGGCGATCCACCTTGATAATGAAGGACTTCACCTTGAATAAAAATATCAGAGAGGAAAAAAGATGTTCCAAAACTCCTGTCCATTATTAAAAGTAGCGCTGCAGATAATAAGACTGGAAATGATACAACACCGATTATTGCAGTAACTAAAAAAGCCCATACAGTTAAGGGAAGCCTGGTCATAGTCATACCCTCTGTTCTTAAATTAAGAACTGTAACTATATAATTTAATGCCGCTAAAAGTGATGATGCAATAAAAAATGCCATTGATACTAACCACAATGTCATACCAGCTGCAGATCCAGGCTGAGCCTGAGGCAAAGCACTTAAAGGTGGATATATTGTCCATCCAGCTGCAGCAGGTCCAGCTTCAACAAATAATGAAGCAATCATTAGTGCAGATGAAATAAAAAACAGCCAATATGAAATCATATTAAGGAATCCTGATGCCATATCTCTTGCTCCAATTTGTAATGGTATCAATAGGTTACTAAAGGTCCCACTTAATCCAGCAGTTAAAACAAAAAAGACCATGATCGTACCATGAATAGTAACAAGAGCTAAATAAACATTGGGATCCATAACTCCATCTGTAGCCCACTTTCCTAAAAGGACATCGAAGACACCAAATGACTGCTCTGGCCATGCCAACTGAAGTCTAAATAGTAAAGACATAGCAATACCTACTATTCCCATAATTAGACCAGTTATTAGGTATTGTTTAGAGATCATTTTATGATCTATACTGAAAATATATTTAGTTATAAAAGTTTCCTTATGGTGATGATCGTGACCATGTTCATCATCATGAGATTCTATAACTGTTTCTTTCTTTTCAGTAATATCTAATTCGATATCTGTTCCAACTATTTTTGCTCTTCTATTTTGTTTTTGTGACATAGTCAGTTATTAATTTATTGAACAAACTCTTTAAATGTGATTTGATCGTCAAGCCATTCATTAAAATCTTCTTCTGTCTCAACGATTATTTTCATTTGCATATTGTAGTGAGAAGCTCCACAAATTTTGTTACATAAAAGTAAGAAATCAAATTCATATGGATCAAGAGGAAATTCTCCCTCAGCTACAAGTTTTTCACTTTTGTCAAATCTAATTTTATTAATTTTTCTAACCTTTTGAACGATTTCAGGTCTTAACCTCATCTCTTCGGTTGTTACGTTGGGTACAAATGCAAACTGAGTTATCATTCCAGGAACAGCATTCATCTGAGCTCTAAAATGTGGCATAAAGGCAGAGTGAAGAACATCTTGAGATCTAATCCTAAATACAACTTCTCGATTCACAGGCAAACGTAACTCTTGAACAACAATATCATCGTCGCCGTTTCTATCTGTAGGATCAATTCCTACTAGATTTTTCCCATCAAATTCTTGAAGGAATCTAACATTTGCATCGCCAAGCACCCCATCTTCTCCTGCATACCTAGCTTTCCAGTTAAATTGTTGCGCATATAATTCAACTACAAGTGCTTCGTCATTCTCTTCAATTGTCATAATATCAACCCATGTAAATAATCCATAAAGAATTAAACCTGCTAAAGCGATTGTAGGGATAATAGTCCAAACTCCTTCAAGGAAATTACTATCAGCAAAGAATAAAGCCTTTCTCTTTTTATTTCCTCTATACTTAAATGCAAAGTAATGAAGTAATGCTTGAGTAATAGTCTGAACAAAAAATATTACTGAGAAAGAGAACCAAAGAAGACTGTCGTAATTCTCACCATGAACTGAAGCAGATTCTGGGAGAATAACATCTCCATATTTGAAGAAAGAAAATATAGTAAGTGCATAGATGAATATCAAGAAAAGGAACATAAGCTTGCCTTGAATATCATTGTCCTTATCGGTTGCTATCTCATCATTATTATAATCAACTGGCTTAGAAAGCTCAAGAATTTTAGTTAATTGCCATACTGCAATTGAAATTAAAATTAAAGATGTTAAAATAAGTAATAATGTCATTTTAGTCTAAATTATAATATTGAAACGTTTTACTTTCCTCAATAAATGGATCTCCTTTAGCAAGAATTGGTGCTTTAGAAATTTCTCTGAATACTACGTAAATGAATATTCCTAAGAAGAACAAAAATCCACCTATTTCAGCAGCCCCAAAAGACCACATATTCCCAACAGCTGAAGGCATTATCATATTGTAAACATCAAGATAATGACCAATAATAATTACAATTCCCGTCAAAATTACAATAAAGTTAGTCTTCTTAAAATCACTATTCATAAGAACAATTAATGGGAATATAAGATTTAACACTACCATCCCAAAAAATAATAAATTATAGTCTTCAATTCTTGTAATGAAATAAGTTACCTCCTCTGGTATATTTGAATACCATATAAGCATAAATTGAGAAAACCATAAGTAAGCCCAGAATATACTTACACCAAACATGAACTTAGCCATATCATGAATATGACTATTATTTACAAAGCTCAGATAATTTTGAGATTTAAGATAAATTGTAATCAGAGCTAAAGTAGTTATACCAGAAACAAACATTCCAGCAAAAACATACCATCCAAATAAAGTACTAAACCAGTGAGGATCAATTGACATAATCCAATCCCATGACATCATTGATTCAGAGACAAGGAAGAAAACTAAAAATCCAGCAGAAAACTTAAATAATTTTTTATGAATACTTATGTCATTATTTGTGTCCTGTTCTAAAGAAAGTCTTCTAGAAATATTTCTGTATAACACCCAACCTGTTATGTAAATTATAGCTCTAGCAAAAAAGAAAGGTATATTCAGATAGCCTACTTTATTCCTAATTATTTCATCATGAGCAACCACTTCAGGATCCATCCAGATAAAAAGATGGTTAAACTTTAACGCAGAAAATGCAAGTATAATTATTACAAATATTGAGCCTGGAAGTAGATAACCTGTAATACCTTCCATTAATCTATATAGTACTATTGACCACCCTGCTTGTGAAGCTCTTTGAATAGCATAAAATGCCAAAACACCAAGTGAAATCATCATAAAGAATAAAGCTGGCACATAGATAGCAGCCCATGGTTTATTGTGTAACTGGTGGAAAACATGCTTATCATGATCATACTCATGACCAGAAGCACTGTGTCCATCATCACTGTGTCCACCACCATGTCCATCATCACTGTGTCCACCACCATGTCCATCATCACTGTGTCCACCACCATGTCCATCATCACTGTGT
>Ga0207993_1000444_pt1 | contig 16218 bp, 29 predicted proteins | sample ETN01SmetaG_2_FD_185791 | JGI IMG/M metagenome (GOLD analysis project Ga0207993, IMG submission 185791) | Marine microbial and viral communities from oxygen minimum zone, Eastern Pacific Ocean - ETNP2014F12-01SV265 (SPAdes) (version 2) | ecosystem: Environmental > Aquatic > Marine > Oceanic ...
CCTGGGGAGTGTTCCAGTGGTTTCTTACCAAAAAATTATAAAGACCAGTGTAAACCGTCGTATAGAATATGCGGACAAGACGTTGATATAGGTCTTCTTTCGAATTCACAACTTTTAATAAAGTGTCATAGCGGTAGTTCGGAACTTCCTGATTTTATGAGAACGGGAGAACAAAAGGGTAGATCGAGGTATGAACGTAATAAAACTAGAAGACGCGAACCACCTTTCGATCAAGGGGTACTCAGTAAGACACCTATCAAATCCTGGCCTAGACGGTGGAGTACAGACGATGAAGATGCGAAGTATATAGTTAGTTATACTATCACTTCAGCAGCCTCGTGTTTGTTATGTGCAGGTGGACTTTTTATGTGGATGGGTAAAGAATAAAAATGTAAGTGGATATTAGTATGTCCAACACTCTTCTCCAAATAACTGATATAAAAAAGGACGATCATAAAACCAAAATGGGTACATGTATAGATGATGATAAGATCAAAAATAATAATGAAGAGACAGAGAAGAACAACTGTCGACACACGGATGTTAAATTAGCTGGGTACAATAAATATTTTTACCATTTTTTAGGTAAAAATTATTGTAATACGGAACCTGGTATGAAAGATGACTGGTGTAGTTGTTATAACATAATGGCAAATAAGTGTGAGTCTAAGCCAGATATACCAGGGTGTAAAGAGACTAAACATGTTTGGTCCGATATAAATAGTCACTTATCCAAAAAGGATAAGGCACAGTTCGAAGGTATGCGTCAGTGTATCGGTAATGCGTGTGTTGGTTTCAAGTATAGACCGGAAAATTATAACAAGAATTGTGATAGAAACGTATTAATATGTAACGCCGACCTTAATGTAGGTGGTAATATAATAGGGAGTAACGTATCTATAAACCAAAATTGTAGTGTTAAGAGCGATCAAGTACCCGAACCTGTTGTTACGAGATCGAGCGAATTAGCTAAAGGAACACTCGTCGAAAAGATATTTAAGTTTGAAGAAGATAAGGAAAAAAGTCTCATCCAAAAAACATATTTTAGGTACATATCAACACTATCGTGTATGATATGTATGGGTATAGGTGGTTTTGTGGTGGTTAGTATTGCTTAAATAAAATATTTATACATAGAAATGGCGACATGTTCAGGTCAATGGAGGTTTGATAGTTCCCACATACCTCACACGGTTTCGGGTGTATGTCAAACAGATAGTCTCGATACAACTGCCATGGAGTATTGCGATACGTCAGATGGTATGAATAACGATTGGTGTGCGTGTTATAATACAACCGTAGAAGGTAGGTGTGATACTAAGCCAAATATACCAGGGTGTAATGAAACATTAGATCTAGCAAATGAATTAAAAGATAGTTTAACGAGCGAAGAAAGAAAACAACTCGATGGTATGCGTCCGTGTTGGAAAAGTGTGTGTGCGGGTAATAGATACATGCCAGATGAGTGGGATAAAAATTGTAACAAATCGGTCGTTATATGTAATAGCAAAGTCGATGTTGGTGGTTCAATTTTAGGGAGTAGTGTAAAAGTTAATCAACACTGTGTTGATGAAAATACAGAAGGTAATCCACTATCGACTACTATAGGTACGACTGATTATACACCAGGTGAGGCCGACGAAAAAGAAAAGGAAAAAAAAGTATCGGAAAATATCGAAAAAGTTTTTAAATTCGATGAAGATAAAGATAAAAAAGTATACGAAAAAAGGTACGTACAAATAATGTTAATTGTTTTGGTATTAGTATTTGTATCTTTACTCGGACTCGGTATAATTGTTATATAAAATCACATTTTTTATTACAAATAATATATAATTCTATAGTAATAAACAATGGGAGGCGGTTGTAGTCGTGAAGATCACCCCGAAGGTGGTTATGTTTTTCATTATAAAGATACAAAATCAGCATTCAACGCAGCTCGACATCCGATGGAACACCACTTGTCCGGTGGATCCACGGTAAACGCATCGTTTCCGTATGTTACAAACAAAAAAATGGAAATGGATGGAGGTGCTTTAAGAACGAGTAGTGATTGTGATGGTTGGAAAACCGATGATCTGGATTCGATTTTTATACACACACAGCATTTTAAACCTGACCGTGCCGTTCTTTATCTTACAGGTAGGGGTAAAAGTGGTAAAGAAACTCTAATGCTTACACCTGATTTTGGAAATGGGTGGAAAAATGTTCCCGACGCTTGGATGAATTTCTTCAATAATTATTACATTAAAAAGAATCATTTTGCTGCAGAACCAGGACCAGATGAGGTATATATAGATAAGTTTATAAATACACATAGGACCAAACATTGGTTATGGGACTATGATTTTGTGAGTAATAAACGAAAAATTATAAATGAATTTTGTCCGGAGGCAAACGAAGAGAAATCCGGGTGGACGGGTAAGGGTTGGGGATGGTTTAGATTTATATACGATAGAGAAGCTATAGAAAAGTTACATAAAAAACATGTTACGGTTAATAGTCCTCAATTTAAAGGTGACTGGGGAAAATTAGCAAAAAAGTATTGTGATGCAGATATAAATGCTAGAATAGAACATGTTGTTGGTACAGGGACGGTGGAAAAAGCGGACGGTACAGATACAGCCTTAACGTGTTTAGCGACAAACCAAAGTTATGGTGATACATTTTGTAGAACGGGTAACAATATAGAAAAAACTATATGTAGAGCGTATGACGATTTTGAACTCGTTGCGAGTCAGTATTGTAAAGAGAATAGAGAAAGACCATTTTGTGGGTGTGCCAATGCAGTCGAAATTGATTTTTGTGATAATAAGGGTGATGAACAGAGTAAATATCCCGGGTGTGCTGAAACTCAAGATCTGTGGAAGGAAATCAATAACGGTTTGATGGATCGCGATAGAAGATTTTTCAAAAATAGACGTAAGTGTCATTATAACGTATGTGATTCTTCGAGGTACCAACCAACCGGGTGGGAAAATGGGTGCGATGCATCATACGTTGTATGTACAAATAACGCTAACATAAAAGGTGACTTGATAAATAGTAATTATTCGGTCACGCAAGATTGTAAAATTAACACATTCGGTGAAATGGAATTTGACGGTGATGTAGGTAAAAGAACTCCCGAAAATATATTTATTGACGATGCAACTAAAGAAACCAAACTTTTTGAAAAAATATTTGCAGTCGAGGGCGAAAAACACGATGCGTGGTATGAAAGGCGAATGTACCATATCATGTCATCCTCGTCTTCATGTATTATTGCTATACTAATGGGTATGGGTTTGATAGTTATTTAAAGAAAAAACATACGTTATGAATATAAGAATGTGGTGTTGGTGGTGTTGTCATACATTCGAAGGTGTACCTTTGAGTATGCCATATAAACACGATGAACGGCGTAATAAGTTTTATACATCGGGTAATTTCTGTTCGTGGAGTTGTATGAAAACATACGCGATTGATAAGTACGGGTGTAATCGAGGCGGACTTATATGCGGTAACATGGTCATGATGCGTCGTAAACTTTTCGATAAGATAGGACAGATAAAAAAAGCGCCACGAAGACAGAGGTTAATCGAGTTCGGTGGTGACATGACTATAGAACAGTTTAGAGAAAATAGTAACATTGATAAAGAAATACCTAAAGAAATAGACACTGAACCTGTGCGTGATATAGTTATACCCGTACACGATAACACAAAGAAGATGAATGATATTAAAATAGCAACGGGTAAAAATGAAACATTACGTTTGAAAAGAGAAAAGCCTCTCAAACGAAACGAAAATAATTTAGAATCTGTTTTAGGATTAGTCATTAAGCCCAAATCCTAGTTTCCGTCTTTGTTTGTTCGTTGGAACAGATTTTGGTAAGTGTAGATCTCTATAAGAATTTATCCACTTCGTACCATCGTATGCGATCCATTTTATATCGTATTTTTCTATAAGTTTTCTACACATAACACACGGTAGTGATATACCGTCACCGTAACTGGTTTTACGACGTATCACTAAAGTTCCGCATTTTCTATTAAACCATGATGCAAATTGGTGATTTTTGTATCCTTTTTTCAAAAATTCACGTTTTAAATTAGTTATTATACGTCTTTCAGCACAACATATACAATCACTTTTAGTAACTTTTGATAATTTGGTAGTATAAGTTGTCACTGTTGTGAATGACATTTATTTATACGAGCGAATTATTTTTAATATCGTTACAATTATTACACACATTTCCGGAATATACGAATGAACAATAGGTACACTCGTTTAATGTTTTAATATTTCGTTTAACGAGTTTATTTTGAGAATACATAATTAAATCCTTAACGGTATAAATTCCATACATTACCATTGTTTCTAAATTTGGAAACTTCATTTGTATTTAACATACGCATAAAAACTTTATGTTATATTTTAACCAGACAAGCATCCAAACATTTTTTTACAACCAGCACTCGTTTTTAACATGAGTGCAAAACTATCAATCATACCGGGTACCATAGCTTTTAAAAGTGTTTCAAATTCGGTATCGGTATCACCTTCGTCAATTTGTTCTATGATTGAGAAAATCAAATCCATGACGAGCTCTTTCTTATCCGGACCGGAAATAGTCTTAAGGTTATTTGCTTGGAGCATAAGTGTAGACACCAAAACACATACGTTTTCCTTTGTGATGCGTTTACCCTTATACCTTTCTACAATTTTTCTCATTTCTTGTGCGACTTCCTTAGACTTTTTTGATTTGGAATCATAGTTTGCAATAATTTTTTCCGGTGGTGTTGACATTTTATATAGTTATATGAATTAATTTCTTTAATTAATGTAATGGACACAGACGATAAAATCGCTTTTGTTGCTATAGTTATTGGTTTAGCTCAGATGGTCATGTTAGTGAATAAATTAACTAATACCGATGATATTTCATATTACAGTGTAAATTATGTTGTAGCTGGTATAGCTGCTAGTATACTTTGGATCATATATCAATATAGAAAAGGTGCTAACTTTTCTGTTGTATATTCAACAGCTGGTTTATTTATTGGTTTGTATATTTTGCAAAGGATATTAAAGGAGAAAAAAGATAATAAAAAAGAATAAAATGCAATCTATATTAAGAACCACGAATACACACTTATCTACTATTAAACTACCAAAACGTAAATCTTCGAGAAAATTATCTTTAAAAACGCGTGCTTCTAAAGATGGTGGAGGTATAAATTGGAAATATGTCGAAGCGGTTAATGGACGTGCTGCAATGTACGGAACGATTCTCGGTGGAGCTAATTGGGCGCTTACAGGTTTAAATGTTATCGAACAAACACAATTTTTACCACTTAAGTTATTGGGTCTCGGTTCTTCTTTGATAGCCATAGGTACAATGACAGATGCCGTTGGTAAGTTATCAGAGGAGGATTTCGAAACGTTCGCGTTAATTAATACGGGGCGTGTTGCTATGGTCTGTTTTTTCGGACTTGTTGCCGCTGCTATTGCCGGTGTCTAACATATTAACATCCGTATTTGATAAAATGTACGCTAAAAAGTGTACCATTTTTATTTTTTCATTTAGACTAAATGTTCCTGCCCTACGCATCACGTGGGCCAAGAGCATTAGCATTAAATGTATGGATTCGCATACTTCCATATATATTATTTGTTTATTTTAAATTGCCCCCGTGTTACACGTTCACGTTACGACTCTGTCTGAAAATCCAAGCGGGGCCAGCAATGAGTACAAAGAAGTACAAAGCTACACCAATTCCACCAAAAGTTTTAGCCAATTGATCTTTATCACCAACTTCGCATTCTTTTGCGAGAGCTAAAGTCATGGCCGAACCGATGGCACCCATGATACAATACAAAGAGGCTAGTAACATTTCCTGTGTAGATGTACCCAATACTCTTTGGATCAATAAAATAAATGGTATAGCTGTACCTAAAGTCACTGTATGACTCAAATACATTTTAATATTTTTCCATTTTTCACTTGACTGCATATCTTCACATCGTTCGAATACTTTTATACCGAGACCTGATATAGTTGCGTATACACCAGCCAATACAACTGTAAGACCTACTAATTTCCAAGTCGGTGTTCGTTCACTGTTCATTTTTTATTGTAGACTGAGAAAATAATATTTTCCAAATCATATTTTGGTTTCCAATTTTGTACGCGTTTGTACGCGTCAAATTCCTTTTCTTTTTTGTATGGTTTGTAAAACTTATTCGATACTTTTATAACAATTTTGTTATCGACCATACCAACTTCGTTTATATTCTCACCTTTCCATGTTATTTGTTTACCCATATATTTTAACGTGAGTTCTATCATTTCGCGTATCGTGTGTTTTTGCCCTGTTGATACTACATAATCACCCGGTTCTTTATTTTGTAATATTAACCACATAGCTTCGACGTAATCTTCGGCGTGTCCCCAATCCTTGTACGTGTCGATATTACCGACCTCGACGTGTTCAATTTCACCTAACATAACCTTTTTTAAACCGTTTATTATCTTTGGTGTTACGAACTTTTCATTTTTATAAGGAGATTCGTGACTGAATAATATACCCGAGGATACGTGAAACCCGTGTACGTTTCTATACATTTTTACAATCAGATCTGCGGATATTTTTGAAATACTATAAATGGTATCCGGGTTATGTAGAGTTTCTGAAGAAGATGCCTGAAATATTTTACATTTTTCAATTAATTTTAATTCTTTTACGACCTCTAAAATTGTAAGTATACCAATGGAATTAACGTGAAACGTTTCTATAGCGTTACTTACTTTTAGACCTGTATTTACCTTAGCGGCTAAGTTGTATATTTCAATATTTTCAAAATCTTTGTATTTCAATAAAAGTTTATAAAATTTTTTTTTATCTAATACATTGATTTTGTAACCTTCGACCGTGTATTTTTTCCTATGTAAAAACTTTGATAAATATTTACCATCTTGTCCTAGATACCCTGTTATTATGGCAACATTCATTTAAAGAATAAATGTATAATATCTTTAAATGAAAGTTGATATTTCAAAAGGTGAATTAATAGATAAGATTACTATTCTTGAAATTAAAATGGATAGAATAAAAGATGAAAATAAATTAAAAAATATCAAGAATGAACTTGATATATTATATAAACTTGAGTTTGATACCCAACATAAGGGACCCATGAAAGATGTAAATGTAAAGATATGGGATTGTGAAGAACTTATACGTAAAATGAGTATGGAAAATCCACTTTACCAAACTGATATTCCAATTCGAAATCAATTTATTCAATGTGCTATAAATATTCATATATTTAACGACGAACGTGCGCGTATTAAAAAACTTATCAACGTAGAAACTGGATCGGAAATTGTGGAAGAAAAGAGTTTTTTTTAATCTACAAACGTCCAAACGTGATCGCTAAATACGGTTTTCACAACATCTGGTGTGTAGTATAGATGCGCAACATTCGTATGAAAAAAATTAGTTTTTTTATTACCTAATTTCATTAATTCAATCATCCAGTTATACGAACTGTTCATACAGTGTACTTCCTTAGCATTTTCGATTAACCATATATAACTAAATATATTAGGGTTATCGCACTGGAAAATTTCGTCTTTTTTGTTTATTAGTTTAGCGTGAGGTTTGTATATAAACTTGTCAGTTTCCACGTTTATATACCTATTTCTTTCTGGATCGTCGTGTACAAATATATAATCTTTTGACGGTGGATTAATTTGTATAGAGCTATCTCTCATTACCTTAAATTTCGTATACATGTATAACGGATTAACTTTTGCTTGGAGGTAAACGCCATGAGCCCAGTTAACTGATTTTGTATAAGAAGACCATATTGTATCATTCATACCATACGTTGCGAGTGGTATAACTTTACTATTTTTTGGTATTTTAGAACGAATTTCGTTTGGATTCGTATTGTTTAGTGGTATGAGTGTAACCTTATCACATATATCTCTATACATGAATTTTACTGATTCTTCGTGTGTACTTTTAATAAAAAGATTTACGTGATTAGTTTCTGCGAAATGTCTTACCATTCCATTAAGCATGATTTGATCACCTAAACCTAGATGGTGTAGAATTGTTATTGACATTATATATAAATATGTTTTTATAACTTTAAGCTTTCGATTATAGATGTAAATAATCTCTCTATCATATATTTGGTAACAAATTGGCTATTTCCAACGTATACACCGTTACAGTGTAATATATCAGCATTCGGTGCCATGCACGTATCTTTCCATTTATGTAAAAATGGGTGTTTCAATAAATTTCCAGAAACAATTGGTCTATGTTCTACACCCAAATCGTTTAAAGCATGGATAACGGTGGGTCTATCGTCCCTATTCTTACACACGATTGGGAATGCATACGAACTGTTTGAACTATCGGTATCTGGTATATAAAAATGATCTTTATAATGAATGAGTTTCGTGATAAAATATTCGTAATTATCTTTACGTATTTGAATATTTTCATCGAGACGTTTGAGCTGTTCGATTCCTAGAACTGCATTGATTTCGGTATTTTTAAAATTGTACCCATCGGTTAAGAATAAGAATGCGGGGTTTATATCCGGGTATTGTGACGTAACTTTATCGTAATTTTCGGGTAAAAGGTGACGTGCACACCCGTGGTTCCTCTTGAGTCTCATAAGTTCGTAAAGTTCGGTATTATTCGTACACACCATACCACCTTCGATCGTAGTCATGTGATGTCCGAAATAAAAACTGAATGTTGACCCTGTACCATGTCCTCTTTTTCTACCGGACGGTTCTTTTACGCCGTGAGATTCGCATATATCTTCCAAAAATATAGCGTTTGGATACTTTTCTTTGAGTATATCCATTGGTGCATTAAATCCGAGTAAATGTGTTACGAATACGATTTTTATATCGTTATCGACCGGTAAATTTTCAGTGTCAAAACTATAATCTTTCAAGTTTATATCACAAAAAACTGGTTCGAGACCTAATTGAAATACTGGTGCTACATTTGTAACCCATGTACACGCGGGTACAAGTACTTTAGACCCATCTGGTATTTTATAGTGTTCTTTTACGGCTGATAAAAGAAGTGTATTCGCTGTACTGCCGGATGTAACGAATAAAGAATGTTTACACGTGAGCCATTCACACCACTTTTTTTCAAATTCTGCAACTTTTTCACCACACGTAAATTTATCTGTTGACGCTATGAATTCGATAAGTTTTATCTTATCGGATTCAGTAATAGCACTTTTCATTAAAGGCCAAAACATATTTTTATAAGGAAATGGTTTATAGCTTTAAGTTTGTAAAGTTTTGTAATATTCATCTTGTTTAGTCATTCTCTCTACAGTTTTAATATGATATAGGGCTATTTCTGGAGATTCACTTATTTTTAATATTTCATTCGTACCTGTAACTATTTCGTGTAACCCCTTCGACCATTTAATCTCTGGTGTATTTTTATATATTCGACCCTGGTAATCCGGCCAATTTATCCAACCACAATTATTTATTTTAAAACTAAGTTTTTCTAACCATTTTTGTGTAAACCCTGGACATATGTTAATTCTTGGTATGTATATGAGTTCACACTTATTTTCATGTATAACCGATTTTATATTTTTAATGAATAATTCCTGTGGCATTTCATCGGCATCGATAACAAATATATAATCACCTTTACAAACGCTATTGTGAAAGTTTCTGTGATCTGAGAAATTACCACAAAATGGACGTTCAGAAACACTTATATCTTTTTCAAACGTTTTTAATACATCACGTACTTCGTCTGTAACATTTTTAGTATCAACAAGTACATTTATTTCGTCAATTGGTTCTTTTACCTTTTTCAGAAACGAAATGAGGGAATACAATTCATTCGATTCGTTACATACAGTTATTGCATACGATATACTTAACGTTTTGTATGAAAAATAATTTTTATTTATTTTTTCTAAATCTCTTAAGATTTTCATATTATTTAGAGTGTGACTTTGTGCGGTTGTATTTGAGTCTTTTGCTGCAACATGGTGGAGTGCATTTTCATCGAATCCGTATTCGAGTTGTTTTAATTTACCGAGGTTACACTCTTTTGTAAAAATAGTTCGTCTTTTAATACCGTGTTTTTCAAGTAAGTTTGATATTAACATATCATCATTCCATGTAATACTTAATAGTTCTCTAAACTCTGGGAGTATTGTACGAAGCCACTCTGTTTTATACATACACGAACCATAAGCTTCTAAAACATCAACAGGTGGTTCCACGTGACTTCTTGGGTACTGTCCTTTGAAATATGTATCAAAGTTAAACCCTGATAAACCCCATACACTTTCAGGTTTATTTTTATTAAAATTTTCAATTAAATGAATTATTAAATCGGTTTGGTATATCGTGTCGTCATTAACAACTATGAGTATATCGGCATCACTTTTTTTAATAATAGGAGCAAAAGCTGATGTACCCGGACCCAGATCTTCACAATCCGTATTGATTATAACTTTAGGTCCAAAATTTTCGTATGGAAAAATCCCATCCCAATTCGGAAACCTATTGTATTTTTTGGGTATGTTAACCCATATTTCATCAAAATTTTCAAGTTTTTTCAAATTTTCTATATAATCTGTTATGTATTGGAATCTAGGTGGTATAGTGGTAAAGCTGAGTATTGTTTTCATGTAATATTATTTAAAGTTTATTCTATAAGCTGTATTAGTTACAAAAAAAATAATATCACGATAATATAATGCTCGGTACTGAAATAGAACATATTGATGGTCTTAGTACGTCCAACACAGACAATATGGCTGAACTTGAAGATATTTTAAAGTATTGTCAAGTGGGACGAGATCAATGTTCTAAAGTCGTTATGGATGAATACACAGCCTGTGATAAGATAAGTAAAGAGGTGATAGTTTGGTATTCGCATAATAAAAAGGTACTCAAACAGATGAACGATTGGGCTTTACTTTATAAAGATGAATTTATAGAATATGAAAATAAGGTGAAAGAAGTTCAGAAACGGTTAAAAAAATTAAAAAAAGATGTAACTACTAATACATCTTAAGAATTTCGGCAACAGCAGGATGTCGCAAGATGTCATCGTTCTCCATAGTGACATGTTCGATATAGTTTAGGTTTAAACCGTCTATTCTATTTACAAGGTCTTCGAGACCACTTTTATCACCTAGATCACTTTGTTTTAAATCACCTGTTATTACCAATTTTGTATTTTTACCAACCCTTGTTAATAACATTTTCATTTGATTACATGTACTATTTTGCATTTCATCAGCAATTATGTATGCATTATCAAATGTTCTCCCACGCATAAAACCCAGGGGTTCTATATGTACATGATGTTCAAGTTGCCCCCGCGTTAAATAATTCTCGAATACATCTACCATTGGTCTCGTCCATGGTTCCATTTTTCTTTCCATTTCACCTGGAAGGTATCCCATATCCTCATCAGCACCTACTATTGGACGTGTTAATACTAATCGATTAATATCTCTATTCATTAAACTTTCAGTTGCTAATTGACATGCCAGCATAGTTTTACCTGTACCCGCCGGTCCCGTCGCTATTATAATAGGTTTATGGGACTGTAATACCCTCATGTATTTACACTGACCAGGTGTTTTGGGGAAGTTCATGGTTTAAATTACTTAAGGTTTTTTTTCTAAATAATTATATATGACATACAGCAATACATTAAACCCGTATTTTCATACTATTAGACATAGAAATGTTAAAAATAGAAAAACAATAATTACTAGATGTCAATCAGGTCCTAATTATGCATACTCTGATCAGAATTTTGAAGATGTTAATACGATGTTAGTAAAATATTTTACATTTAGATCTGTACAATACACAATAGGTCAAGTTTATGAAACGGATCCATCTCTCATGAAACTGGAATTTAACTGGTTAATTGATTTTGCAAACGAGAATAAACCAAGTTCGGGTGATCCTTTTATAGAAGCTCTATATGATGCAGGGAAACCCGAGCTTGCAAATAGAATAATGACGAATAGAGATGGGTTAATGAGGCAATGGATACATGAAATAACAAGCACGGGTGGTTTAGATGCAGGTATAGCAATGACTAAACATAATATGAATTTGTCGATAAAACAGTTAGATAAATCACTTAACCTGTCTATAGAACCAAGTAGGTCTTTGGATGAAGTATAAAGATATATTGGTATAATGTAATATGAAGTTTTATTTTATAGGGATTTTAAGAGGTGGGTATACAACAATAACTGATCCAGAAGGAAAACCGCGTATCATTTGTTTTAGTAATAAAAAAATTAGTAAAGAATGTATAAATTATATGAGTAAATACCGTTCAACTTATGGCGTATGGCCGGATATGAATTTGGAAAAACCAGTTTCGCGTATAAATCCAGATAAAACTATTAAAAAAAGAACATATGAAGATATAAGGAAATATATTTTCACGGAACAAAAGGTAAAGAGTCAGCTTGATGAAATGTCAACTAGATCGGGTGTTTCTTATTTTTATTGTCATTATTTTGACTATAATAATGATTTGTTACGAATATCACTAACTGGTCAGAAAATAGACGGTGAAATAGATGATAATTATTATAAAACATGTTTGGATACAAGGTTAAAGAATGTATAAGTATTTATAATATAAATGTCGTTTGTAAAGGAGTTTGATCCTAAAAAAGAAGATCACGTGTTGTGGTTGCAAAAAATTGATACAATTATGGTGAATGCTATAGATCATACGAAAGGGAGTTCTGATATGATGAAAGTTGTTAATGAGAATCCCATGGGAATTACCATGAAAAACCCAATGGATTGGGCTCAGTCACATTTTCAATTATGTATGAAATATTCACAGGCCGTTCTCAGAGGAGTAGCTCATATTCCTACTCAGGGGGCGACTGATTAAACTCGAATACGACCGTGTTCTGGGTCTTGATTCTCTAGTTAATCGATTGTATTCTTTTAATGTAAAGTCCTGTGGTTCTGAATATTCATCCATCCTTATGAGTAGTATTTTACCTAAAACTAGAATGTTCGTGAAAGGTCTAGGTAATTTATTTTGGTTTAATGGAAGTTCAAACATTGATTCAGAACACTTAATTATAACAACGTCTTCATCAGGCCATTGTCCTACAAAGGATGCTTTTCCTTTTAATATTTTAAAAATTTCATTCTTTTCAGGAGAAATATCTATATCTATTTCTTTTATATTATTACGTTCCTCGTTTATTAAAATAGCACGAGTCATCTATTCTATACGAATAAAAAAAGTTGCTTTTTAATAAATGAATACATTAATTAAACTTTCAATTGCTCTTATACTTGTATATGTAATATTATACAGATCCGATTTATACACAAACATTGTTTTAGATACACCCTGGAAAGAAACGCGTAATAAACCGGTTACGACATCAGATCCATTCAATATGTGTTCTCCAGAGTCATTTTCTGATTGTAAAAAAAATAAAATGGAACTCCTAAGTAGATATTAAATTTCTATAAATTTATTAAGTATAATGTTATCATCTAGAGAATATGCTTTACAAAAATATGCTGATATTATGGGTTTGGATATAGATAATAATATCGTCAAAAATATGGAGTTGTGTACTTGGAACTGGGCGTTTCGAAGAAGTTCTGAATTAGGCGATGTACCTGCCACAAATAATCGTTATCACGTAGGGAGATATAAACAAAAGTTTTTGAGTATGATGTATAATTTAAAAAAATCACCCAATCTTAAAGATAGAATTTTAAAAGGTGAACTAAAAACATCTGCTGCTATTAATTTATCCCCACAAGGTTTATGGCCCGATGGTCCACATGCAAAAATGACAGAAAAAATAGCCGATATAGAAATGAAAAAACTACACGCTGCTAATTACATGCACGATAAGGACTATAAAGGGTTATTTAAGTGTGGTAGATGTAGAGGATACAAAACTACCTTTTACCAAATGCAAACGCGTAGCGCTGATGAACCAATGACCGTATTTATTACGTGTCATACGTGTAATATTAGATGGAAATCCTAAACGATTTTTATTTTTATTCCGTATTTTGTATACGTTAGATCCGTATCTTGATCTCCTACTGATAAAATATAGTTATAACCAGTTTGTTTTTTTACGTTACCTTTATTGAATGCCGGTGTTATGTAAAGTTCGTCATATATTATATTGTGTGTTTTCAATTGAAATATAGTGAAGTAACGCGATATTATAGAAAATGGTCTAGCTGTTATAATAATAATTTTATACCCTAATTTTTTACTATAATTTAACAATTCAATCATTTCCGTATTTGCACTTCCGTTTGTAAAAATAAGAGTATCGTCTATGTCAAACATAACTGCATCTTTTTCGTCAATAACTCTATTTTTAAGAACGTTCTTTATTTTCATATTTAATATACTTTAAGAATTAAAACATAGACTTTTTACTATGGAAAATCAAATTGTTGATATTGAATTCGAAGATGGTATTTCGTCTATTGCACAAATACGTCAGGATTTGGGTTCGGAATACCTAGTTTCTATTCTGGATTATTCTGGGTACGAAACGTGGGATTTTGACGAAGATCTTATAAATGTACCAAAAGAAAGTGTTTCTGGGTTTTATGATACCACTAATCTTGAACATACGGGACTTTACGAACAACTTAGAAACGGGTCGTACACACTCGTCGATCACTCTGACGATGAATATGTATTACCCGATGATGAATCAGTCGATTCATGTTCGGAGGTTAGTCTCGACGATGAATTTTAATATCGTGTAGTAGTAAAATGAAAGATACGTATATATTATTATCAGCAACTTTTGCTTTATTGATACTCTATACATTTATGTATGATCCAAAACAGGAGGCGTACTGCGGTATGTGTGCGGGTAAGTAAAATCTCAGGGTATAATAGAAATGTCCGCCCCTAATTGGGTTACAGTAGTTAATAATACTAAGAAGTCTAAGAAGTCTAAGAAGTCTAAGAAGCCGGTTACTCCTCAGAATACACCAAAAACGCCAAACAGTTCTCAACTTACTACTTATAATAAATGGATAAGGGGGTCACCAATGACACCTAAAAAAATAAATATGACACCCAATAAAACTCCTAAAAAGAAAAGTTTGTTTTCTAGATTAAAAAAATACATCGTTGGTTAAAAATAAATCAATAATATAATTACGAAATTTCCGTATTTATATTATTTATAAATAGTATATGGGAAAAAGAAAAGCTACTAATTCTTCATCATCATCGTTACCATCAAGTTTGGGTAATTTATTAAACGGGTTTTTTAACGTTAAAATTGGTAATACTACTATACCTAAACCAGCTAAAAAAAAGTCGCGTACGAATACGAATAATAATACGAAAAATTCAACCGTTCGAAAATTGGATTTCGACAATACCACAAACAATGTACCTAATACTTTCAAAGAGTTACTCGAACAAAACGAAAAAAACGAAAAAGCTAAAAAAAATAAAAAGTGAGTGTATATTAATAATGTCAAATCGTGAAACAGAATTTAAAAAATTGGAAAAAGAATTTTACAATCTCAAACAAGCGTACGTTAATATACAGAAATCAATGAAACGCGAAAAGAATCGTAAGACAAAGGAAAAACTTACACTGGAAGCCCTAAATATATACAATAAGATGGAAAAAATAAATATAAAAGCAAAAGCAATCAAGGAAAGGGAGGCGTTCAAAAGGAAAGCAAATAGCGGGTTTAATAGTCCCATGAAAAATAAAAAATCGGCTAAAAAATAAAATCTTATTTTTCTTCACTCTCTGGATGTATACGTAACATGGATGGTATATTTTCTCTACACCTAAAATCGTCCGATGTACATTCATTTTTATTACTGATCAAAAATCCTAACCCGAATACTATAAATAATGTTTTTATGATCATATTTATTTATAGTATAAGTAGACTTTTATTAAAAAAATAACAGGCTAATATAAATACTATGGTCGAGAGTAATAGTAATAATCAGTTTTATACCCAATACCATACTCCTCGACCAACAAGAATTCAAACTCCTAGAAATAATATTATTGCGCATTCGATTGCAAATAAGCGGAGACGTGATAATCAAGCGAAGAGAAAGAAAGAATGGAATGATGTCGTGAGAAGGGTGAGAGCGAGTTTGAACCCTACAC